>Ga0180009_10000367_pt1 | contig 64659 bp, 58 predicted proteins | sample OS_PC_MetaG_FD_123537 | JGI IMG/M metagenome (GOLD analysis project Ga0180009, IMG submission 123537) | Groundwater microbial communities from the Aspo Hard Rock Laboratory (HRL) deep subsurface site, Sweden - OS_PC_MetaG | ecosystem: Environmental > Aquatic > Deep subsurface > Groundwater... | reverse complement strand
CTATGACCTATCCATTTTAATGCAAACATTAAATACCAGGGAATAGAATTATGAGTGCGTGTGAGCTCGCCTGAAAGGCTCCCACACACTCACAATATCTATTCCTTTCAAGGTACCAATACAGAAAATTGAATTTCTCTGTGAGTGGAAATCAAGAAAAATTATCCCTGTTCAGAGTTTACAGCAAGAAAAATCCTTCCGGTGCACCAATAGAAATTTGCAGTTATTTTTGAAATATTGGAAACGGAACCATTTATTTCTCGTTGGCTATGGTTGCATATAATTTTTTGACTCGCAGAGAATTATCAGGTATCATTTTATTCATAAATAAACCGTTGAGGACAAAAATCATGACACAAAATTTATTGGATGAAGCCTTGAAAATGCCGCCAAACGAACGGATTGAATTTGCACAATTAATCATGGCCAGCATAGATTGTGAAAATGATGAAATCAGAAAGCTATGGCTGGATGAAGTCAAGGATCGGAGGCAAGCGGTTAAAGATGAACGTGCAAAATTGATCAATTTTGAAAATTTATACCATGAAGATTATAATTCGGGCAATTGCCCACATGCATAGAAAACCCTGGTACTGGCAATCAAGAATCAGCTGACCAGAGAATCAAGAATAATCATTTTTAGGGAAAATATGGCGATGGCATACAGGATGGTGCCCTGGTTGGAGAAAACATATTACATCCTTGCCAACTGAAGAACGAATCAAGCTGGCTCAAAAATATGATATTGAAAGATTGATTTCAAATTTTGAGTTCAGTGCCGGAGTGAGAAAATCGAAGCTGCAGTTCTTCCATGTCTTTGGTGGAGACGCCTGCCTTTTTAAAATGGTCTGGCCAGCAATTAAATGTGTTCCGGATCTTCAAAATGATGTGCATGCCTTCTTGTTTTGACAGCCCGAACGGGCCGGTATTGCTCAATGCATTTTCAAGTGTGGCCTGTCTTCCATGGGTTCCGATATTTAAAGCCAGATTATATTCTTTAAACCGGTAGCGGCAGGGAACAATATCGTATGCAGGGGTCAGGTCTATTTTTTCTCTATGGATGAAAAACGCATGATTCCGGGGGTGATCATCGGTATTTGCACAACAGATATTAAAGATCATTCTTTTGAACAGCTGTTCCCCGACACTGGCAGCCCCATACCGCCGTGCTGCATTGGCAAGATCCTGATAGCTGCCCCACGGCTGGTCTTCGAAAAGGTCAGCAATGGTGAATCCGGATGCCATATGCAATGGATTGCCAAACTTGTCTTTGTCGAACCGTTTGATCAACAGTATGTCGATGGCCTCTTCTTTGATGATTTGGGTTTCAGGAACAGTGATCCCGCATGTATTGGCAAGGGTCATGCAGGCATGTTCAATTAAGGGTTCATTCCAGATATCGCCGCGTTTGGGAAATTTGGCAATCCAGTCCTGATTATCATGTCGGATGATTGCTTTGGGCCGGGCACCGCCTGCCGGGCTCAGGCTTGGAACAAAAAATTTGAACAGGTCATCTTCAGCCAGGTCTTTTTTGACATCATCCATATCATCATCATCTATCTGGTCAGCACGGCGGGCATATCTGGCGATGTCTTTCAGGCTGACTGCTGGTTTTTCAAAAGGATTCTTTTGATACCATGTCGCATTGGCTCTGGGGCCGGAATAAGGGTCAGGGCCAAAAGCCAGTGCGCCGACTCTGTTTTCCGGCCCCAGGGCAGTTAAGATATCAAATTCTGTCATGGCCTGGGCCTTTGTTCCGGCTGCAATGGAAAGAATGTGCCTGCCCCATCTGTCCGGAGCGGCATCTCTGAAAATATTAAAAACTGGCTGGCCCATGGATGTTTCAAAAATTAAATCTCTCAGGGGGATTTTTACAGGATCCATGGGAAGTGCATTGGGTCGGTTCAGGTATTTTTTCCCGTATTGAAAAACACTTCGCTTTTCCAAGGGGAAATGCTCAAGTGTGCCTGCCGGGACATAACCGTCTTTTGGAAGAAAAATATAAACAATGGCTTTTTGCTCAGAAGTCATGGTCGTCTTTTTCAGGTTTCATGTGAATTCGTTGTTTTATTGCATCCCGGGAAAGTGAAAGTCCCAGCCGGTCCTGATCCGGTCGCGCAACCAAGGCCAAGGCATCATCCATCTGAAGCACCCACAGGGTAGTGGCAAGAACAGCAATGGACACACCGGCATCCCCTTTTTCCAGTCGTCTGATGGTATTCCGGTCCACCAGCACCAGCTGGGCCAGGTGCTCCTGGCTGTAACCCCGGCGCTTTCTGGCGATCATGAGATTTTCCCCCAGTGTTTTAATACGGTCACCGACCACTTTCGGCAGGGCGGATTTTATTTTTTTAGTTTTACTCATGCAATATAAATAACATATTAAAAGTATTAGTGCAATATTTATACAGCAATCATTTGATATGCTGTTTGTCAGACACAAGTGAGATGACATATCCGTCCAAAAACTGTGATGACACATCCAGATCCATTTTTCTGCCATGATGATAGATGGTGTTGTGGATCACTTCCACTTTTTGCAGGCTTTCGTTAAAGCCTTTTTTGATATATTTCAGATAGGCTTCCTTGATGGTCCAGTTTTTAAATATATGATCAGCCGTGTCATCCAGATGTTCAATCTCATTTTGGGTAAAGGCGGTTTTTAAAAACCAGGCATCGGGCTTATCGGCAATTTTTTCAGTATCAATGCCAAAGGTCAGGGTTTTATCTGCTGAACAGGCTGTGGTTGTGCAGTCATAACTGTGGGAAATGGAAATGGGGATATCCGGCATGTTTTCAACAATGGGTGCTCCCTGCTCAAGATGAGAAATGGTGATTCCGGACAGGGGGGTCTCCTTGAAAAAAACAGTGTGGAGCAACTCTTTTATGAGGTATCTGCCGCAGAACCACTCGGTTTGTTTTTTCAATGCTTTAAATCCGTTTACAGTCTTTATTTCTTCTGAATTTAAAAAGGCTGGATCAAAATCATGTTTTTGAAATATTTGGTTTACCATCGGTCTGGAATTATGGTAGGTATTTTTACGACAAATTGATTTGATGATTTCTGGTATTTTAGCATGCCAGATAATGATTTCCGGCTTGAAAGACAGGGCGTTGATACAGATGTTGGTGTTCAAAGTCAAGTTCATATCAGTTTTTATATATCAAACACCTTGGGTTTACAATCTTTTATGGGGGAATGGATGGACTTGATCACGTATTATAAAAAGCATGGCTGGATCAGATCTGCCACAGCCATATCTATTGTTATCTTATGTATTCTTGTTGTGGTGATCTGTATTGGATATTTTTCCCAGAAAACAATGCAGGAAACAAATCTGGAGCAGCGGTGCAGGGAGATTTCAGCATCCATCGTCGGCGGGATGACCTATGCGCTTTCCACCGGAGATAATGACGGTGTTCAAGAGCAGTTCGGGCATCTGCACGAGATATTGCCCGGGATAGAAGTCTTTGTTTACGATGACCAGTCCATTATCAGTTTTGCGACAAACCCGGAAACCATTGGTCAGTCTTTTGACAGTTATCTGGGGCATTCGGATAATATTGTCCAGAACCAGAAGATGCTTGAAACCGGACAAAGCGGCCATCTGATCAAAAAAAAGGTTCAGGATAAAATATATTACGGCTCATTGATGCCCAGCCTGAATGAAAGGGCCTGTTATGAATGTCATGACAGCTCACAGAAGGTCATTGGCGGCATTGCCGTGTGGGTGGATAATTCAGACGGGCTCAAATCCATGGACAGAACACGCAATCTCAGTATTCTTGTCGGCGGGCTGGGGGTTGTTCTGGTTGTTTTCCTGGTATGGCTGATTTTTTCCAGGATGGTGAGGCGGCTGAATATCACCTGGCGGGAAATTCGAGAGACCAGTGATGCTGTTGCCGGTTTTTCAGATCAGGTTCGCCAGATTTCAAGTCAGATTGATACCTATGCCGGCCGGGGAAATGAAATGGCAGCCCAGTCATCTGCGGCTGCAGTTGAAATCGCTGAAAATATTTCATCCATTGCCCAGACCGCAGAAGAAGTCAGTGCCCAGATCAGTGAGGTGAATCAGAATTCTGTGGCAGTTTCTGCTGAAATTCAGACCTCCAATGTCAATATTTCAAGGGTATCAGCCAATATCGGTTCTGTTGCGGCAGCGGCTGAGCAGATGTCTGTTTCTGTTACCACGGTGGCTACGGCCATGGAACAGATGTATGCCAGCCAGAGCGAAATCACCAAAAGCGCTTCCCGGTGTGCTGCCATTACCAGCAGTGCCTCTCAGGAAACATCAAAGACCTATGAGGTGGTCAATAAACTGGGCAGGGCCGCAGCACAGATTGGAGATGTCATTGATCTGATTAACGGGATTGCAGGCAAAACAAATCTTCTGGCGCTGAATGCGGCCATTGAAGCTGCCGGTGCCGGAGAAGCAGGCAGAGGCTTTGCCGTGGTGGCCAATGAGGTCAAGGCGCTGGCCAGACAGACAGCAGGTGCCACTCTGGATATCCGGAAAAAAATAGAAGGCATGCAGGAAAATACAGACCAGGCAATCCAGGCGATTGAAGCCATTACAAAAGTGATTACTGAAGTGGATATGATCATGGCAGCCATCGCATCCTCAGTGGAAGAGCAGACAGCAACCACCAACGAGGTGACCCGGAATGTCGCAGAATCTGCAGAATCTGCCGATGCCGTGGCAAAAAATATTAATCTTGCGGCAGAAAAAGCCCAGGAAGTGGATCAGAGCATCAAACATGTTGCAGACCTGGAAGAAAAAGTGTCGGAAAATCTTGATCAGACCGCCATGGCGGTCAAGGCCATTGCAAAGGAAGTGACACTTTCATCAAAGCGCACAAAAACCGTGTCTGACAATTCCGGGCAGTTGTCACAGATGGTGAATAATATTCTGGAAGGGGCCACCGCGCAAAAGGACAAAGCTGAGCTTCTGGCCCGGGAAGCAGCCAAGCTTAAAACATTGACCAGACAATTCAGGATTTGATGCATGGACCTTTCAAATACCACAAACATGTCCCGGTATGTCACCTTTAAGCTGGCCGACAACATGGCAGGGATCAATATTCTCGATATCAGAGAAATTGTTCCTTATATAAAAATTACACCGGTGGCCAAGTCTCCGGAATTTGTCCTGGGCCTGATCAACCTGCGGGGGCAGATTCTGGTGGTTTTTGATATTGGTGTTCTGCTGGGGCTGGAAAAAAGAACATTTAACAAGGACAGTCATATTATTCTTTTCAAGCATAAGGATGTCGGGTTTATTGTTGATCGGATCGGCGATGTGATCACTATGGACAAAGAAGTTTCAGACGATATTCCGGCAAATATTGATTCGGGGATCAAGGAATATATGGAAAAGATCATTAATTTTTCCGGAGATATTTTAGTGATACTGGATGCCGGAAAAATATTATCTAAAACGCTATCAGGCCAGCCATCGGCGCAAGGAGAATTATGAGTGACGACAGTGGACATGTTTCGCTGGATGCAATGTCATCAGAATTTATTGCAGAAATAAAAGATGATCTTGCCAGTCTGGAACCGGATCTTCTGGCCATGGAGGAAAAAGGCGCAGATGTGGATGATGATCTGATCAATCATGCGTTTCGCTCTATTCACAGTATCAAGGGCGGCGCCGGGTTTATTGATTTTAAAGTACTTTCCGACCTGAGCCACGTTATGGAAAATGTGCTGATGCAGGTCAGGGAGAAAAAACTGGTTATCAATTCCAGTATTGTGGATGCGCTGCTTTCCGGGTTTGACAAAATGAAACTCATGGCAGATCTGATCGGCACGGACAAGACCTGCGACTATGAAAAAGAGAAAGCCGCGCTGGAGCAGGTGCTGCTGGACAAAGATACAGATATTAAAAAAACCGGAACAAAAAAGAAAGCGCCGGTTGCTGAGCCGTCTGAGGAAAAAATAGAATATGAACCGGTAAATCCTGTTGGCGAAAGTCTGTATTTTAAAGGACAGACTTTTTTGCTGGATAAAAAACGACTTGAAAATGCCCTGGACAGCCAGAAATTTATTTATGCTGTTTTTATCCGGTTTAAAACCGATCTTGATCTGAGAAAAAAAAATGCAGATGCCATGATCGATGATATTAAAAGTATCGGAGATATTTTATATTCCAGCCTTACAGATGCTCAGCAAACACAGGAAAAAGACGGTTTTTATTGTGTCATCAGTACCATCCTGGATCTGCCACTGTTATCCCAGGTTCTTGAAATTCACGTGTCCCAGATGACACTTGTGGATAAACAGTTCACAGACTGTGAGACGATCCTGCTCAAAGGCGCTGCATCCAAGCTGGTGTCCGGCGGAAGGCAACTCCTTCCCAGGGCAAAGGAACCCACCACGTTTATTGCACCCTATGAGAGTTCAGAAAACTCACCGGTTCAGTCAGCCACCGGTGCTTTCCAGACCGCACAGACCTTGAGGATCAATGTGGATCTGATTTCCAAGCTGATGAACCGGGCAGGGGAGCTTGTGCTTTCCAGAAACCAGTTGCGGTCTTTTATGGAAAGTACTGTAAAGGATAATACCCGTGCTGTACACATGATGCAGAGCCTGGACATGGTAACCACGGATATTCAGGAAGCCATCATGCGGATGCGGATGCAGCCGGTGATTGATCTTCTGGGCAAGTATAAACGGGTGGTCCGGGATATTGCCCGGCGCATGTCCAAGAAAGTGGATTTTGTTCTGGAAGGCGCAGATGTCGAGGTGGACAGAAATGTTCTGGAAAAACTGGCCAATCCGGTGACGCACCTGATCCGCAATTGTATCGACCATGGCATAGAAACTCCCAAAGAACGGCTGCGCATGGGAAAACTTGAAACCGGAACCATCCGGATCAAGGCTTTTCATCAGGGCGGGCATGTCCATATCATTATTTCAGATGACGGCGCCGGGATTGATCCGCAACTGGTGCTGTCAAAGGCCTTTGAAAATGGGCTGATTGCCGAAGACCAGATTGATAAACTGACTGATAAACAAAAAGTGGATTTGATTTTTCTTCCCGGTTTTTCAACCTCCCAGGAAATCACAGATATCTCCGGCCGCGGTGTGGGTATGGATGTGGTAAAAACCAATATCAGCCGGCTAAGGGGGGTAATTGAAATTGATTCTGTCCAGGGGCAGGGAACAACGGTTCATCTGATTATCCCGCTGACCCTTGCCATTGTCCCGTCGCTGATTGTCAGAACAGGGGAGTCAAAATTTGCCATTCCCCAGGCCAATATCAAGGAGGCCATTTATCTTGAGCCTGGAAAAATTCATGAACAGGTGGGAAATGTTGCCGGGTATGAAGTGCTCAGACTCAGGGAACAGCTGATTCCGATCTTGAGACTTCGAAATATTCTCGGGCTCAAAACCTATGTCCAGCCGCCAGGCAAAGAAGAATCACTGGAAGAAAAAAGAAAAGCCATTGCTGACCGCCGTCAGGCATCCCCCCCTGAACAGCAAACCGATCAGCGGAGTCAAAAAAATGACCGGCGGGAGAATGTCTGGGATCCCACCTATGTCATTCTGCTGAAACTCGGGGCAAATGTATTCGGCCTGTGTGTGGATGAAATCTATGATATTGAAGAGGTGGTTGTTGAACCTTTGAATGAATGCATCAGACATCTGAAATGCTTTGCCGGGGCCACCATTCTCGGGGATGGGGATGTGATCATGATCCTGGATGTCCCTGGGATTGCATCTGTTGCGGATTTAAAATTTGATTCCATTAAACAGGCCCGATTAAAACAGGATCAAAAAGAACTCAAAAAAGCCGAGAAAAAGGGAGAAGTAAAGGATCTGATCATTTTTTGCAATGCAGATAAAGAATATTTTGCCCTGGAGCTTAAAAGTGTTTCCCGCCTTGAACCCATCCGGCCCGGGGATATTCATTTTACCGATAAATTAAAATATGTGGAATATAACCGTCAGGCAGTCCTGCTTTTTTCTCTGGAAGAGTTTGTACCGGCTGTTCCCTGTGATTTATCCGCAGATCAGGTTTTTGCCATTTTTCCCAAAAATATTTCATCAAAAGTCGGGGTGCTGGCCTCCCGGATTATTGATACAATCCAGACCGATGAAGATCTGTCAAAGGATGCGGCCTGCTCTGAACTGGTTCTGGGTAAATTGTTTGTCAAGGACATGATGGTACAGGTGCTGGATCAGAAAAAACTGGCAAAGGCGATCGAACAGAAAACAGTTGCAAAAAAGGAGCGGCGCTGAAACACTCATGAAAATACTGATTGTTGATGATAAGGCGTCCATCCGTTCTGCCATGAAAAAGATTCTGGCCGGTCTGGGATTTTCGGATATTACCCAGGCTGTGGATGGCCAGCAGGCCTGGGATACGCTGGAGGACGGGTTTAAAAAAACAGACCAGCTGCCCTTTGATCTGATCATATCAGATATGGAAATGCCGAAAATGTCCGGACTGGAACTGCTCAGGGCTGTGCGGGGACATGACGTATTCAAAGCCATCCCGTTTATTATGGCAACAACAGTGACTGCAAGGGAAATTATCATTCAGACCATGTGTCTGGGGGTTCAGGCCTATATTATAAAACCGTTTAACTCAGCAGTGGTTGAGCTTAAATTAAAGCAGGCAGGTATATTATAGAAACCGGACGGGACACATCGGATAAGCTGGATATTATCATTGCCCAGGACAATCCGGAAACAGTTCATCTGTTCAAGGAACTGTGCAGTTCGATCAAAGGGCTCAATACCCCTCATATTGCCAGATCAAACGCCATGCTCATGGCCAAGCTGAACAATACGGATTCCGGTCTGGTTCTTTTAACGCTCAGTCCGGATATGGGCGGGATAAAAATCATTGACGCCATCCGAAACGCAAATGCCGAACATACGATTATTGTTACCTATGATCCGGATGATCATGATTCTGATGTTCTGGTTCAGGCCCTTGAAATGGGGGCCTATGAATGCGCTGAAGTGCCGGAACAGATTCATGGCCGGGGGTATAAGGAATTCAGGCTGCACCTGCTAACCGTTATCGGGCTTTTAAGAACCCGGAAAAGATTTTCAACCCGGCCGGATACAGCGTATAAAAACAAGTTTTTCATGCCTGAGAAAAAAGAGGGAAAACCCCTTAAGAAAAAACGCGTTCTGCCAAAGGTTCCTGTGGGACGGTTTGATATTATTGCCATTGCATCCTCAACCGGCGGCCCTGAAATACTGACCCAGATTTTTTCCATTCTGCCGGGCAATTTAAAAGTGCCGATCCTTCTGGTCCAGCATATTCCCAGGGACATGACCCGGTATTTTGCAAAAAGTCTGAATGAAAAATCAGAACTCAATATTTTCCAGGCCAGTCACGGGGATGAAATCCTGCCTTCAAATGTATATCTGGCTCCCGGCGGTGAGCATATGACGGTTTCAGCTCCCGATTTTCAAGGCAGGCGTCAGATCTATCTGAACCAGAATCCTCCGGTGAACGGGGTACGTCCGTCAGCCGACATTCTTTTTGAGTCCATTGCCAGATCGTATAATGGAAAGATTCTTGCGGTTGTGTTAACCGGCATGGGTGAAGACGGCAAAAACGGGGTGGCCCAAATGAAAAAAACAGGATGTGTGTGTATCACCCAGACCGCCCGGAGCTGCGTGGTGTACGGCATGCCCAGAGCCATTGATGAAGCGGGGCTCTCAGATGAGCAGCTGGATCCTTTGAGCATTACCCAGAAAATAGTCATGGCGGGGCAATGAATGATCAGTGTGATTTTAGGGTGTCGATAATCTGATCTGCAATCTGTTCAGGGGTGAGTATATCGGTGTTGATCTCAAATTCACAGGCAGCCTTGTACTTTGAAATTCTGGATTCAAGCACCTGGGCCACTTCTTCGGTAAAGGTCTTGCCGTCAACCAGCGCCGGCCTTTGCGTGTCATCCTGAATACGGTCAACAATGGTACCAACAGATGCTGTCAGCCAGAAAACCCGCCCGCTCTTTTTTAAAATGTCCCGGTTTTCCTCCCGTTCAATCACGCCTCCGCCGGTATCCACCACGACATTATCCATGTGCTGAATTTTCAAGGTTTCCAGGGTTTCCAGATCCCGGAATTTTGTCCATCCCGATGTCTGCACAATCTGCGGGATGGACATATCGGCAGCTTTGACAATATTGCTGTCCATTCCGATACAGGTCATGCCCAGTTTTTTTGCGACAATTTCACCCACAACACTTTTCCCTGTTCCCCGGTATCCGATCAGTATGATATTCATTTTGTCAAATGCTCCATGACAACATCCCTCAGGGTCTGGACAGGGGCTTTTTGTCCTGTGAACCGTTCAAACTGCAGCGCTGCCTGGTGGATGAACATTTCAACACCGGACACGGTTTTCAGGCCGCAGGATTTTGCATCTTTGAGCAGTTTTGTTTCAAGGGGGGTATACACAATATCAAAAACCACCTGGCCTTTTCTGAACAGTTCCTGCGCAATCAGGGATGCATTTTCTTTAGGATGCATGCCCACCGGTGTGCAGTGAACAATAATATCTGCGGTCTGCATGGCCGCAGCAAGCGTTTCGTCATTCATTGTGCGGGTATAAATGGTTGCCCGGGATCTTGCTTTTAAATCATTGCCCAAAGCGTCCAGCATGTTCTGGTCAATGTCCAGCAAGGTGACATCTTTGATTCCAGGATGCCAGGCCAGTGTAAAGGCAATGGCCCTTGATGCGCCGCCAGCCCCTATCATGAGCACACTTTTCTGGTTCAGGTCCACGCCGGCATCTTCCAGGGCTTTTAAGGCGCCGGGACCGTCGGTATTAAATCCTTCCAGCTTTCCGTTTTCATTGACCACCGAATTGATGGATCCGATGGCAAGATCCACGTCAGATATGGAATCCACATATTGAATGGCTTCTATCTTGTGGGGAATGGTGATGCTCATTCCCCTGAAGTTTTCAAGCGCTCTCATTCCTGCCAGCGTGCTTTTCACATCCTCAACCCGGTTTGCCACATAGACAAAATCAAGGCCGAGCGCTGCATATCCGGCATTATGGATGGCCGGAGAAAGGCTGTGGGATACGGGGTTGCCGATAACGGAACAGAATTTTGTTTTCGTTCCGATGGATCTGATATCTGTCATGCGCATTCCTTTTTACCACATTTTTTTAATAAAATATTCATGATATCCCCTTTTTTGAATGCGTCCTGGGTTGAATGAATCTTGGGTTGAATGATTGCACGAGTATAAAGACTTTTAAGCAGATAGTCAAACATGTAACATGAAAACACACATTATGAAAACATAGATTGATCGGGTTTTTCAACTCTTGATTTCTTGCTTGACTCAAATTCATTCAACCTGATACTAAAAGCCTGTTGTGAGCTGCACATTGGCCGGACACAAACACGGTGGATATCTATAATAGGAGCACTATGGGCGGATTTGATTATTGGAAACTGTTGGCGGGTCTGGGTATTTTTCTGTTTGCCATGCAGCTTTTGGAGAATTCAATCAAGGATCTGGGAGGGCGGACATTTCGAAAAATCATCCGTCAGTACACCAACACCCGGGTCAAGGCAATTTTAAACGGAGCAGCTGTCACTGCCCTTCTGCAGAGCAGCTCTGCAGTATCGCTGATGGTTCTGGCCTTTGTGGGGGCCGGTATCATGAATATGGAAAACGCCATCGGGGTTATTCTGGGGTCCAACATCGGTACAACCCTGACCGCATGGATTGTGGCAACCCTGGGATTTAAAATTAAAATTGAAACTTTTGCACTGCCGTTTATCGGTGCAGGCGGGATCGGACTTATTTTTTTAAAGCCCACAAGTCACCTGTATCATATCAATCGGCTCCTGATCGGGTTCGGGTTTTTGTTTCTGGGCCTGGATTATATGAAAACAAGTGTGGAGGCATTTTCCCAGCATTTTGATCCCCAGCGGCTTCAGAACATGGAACCCTGGATGTATCTGGTCATTGGAACACTGATGACGGCTGTGATGCAGGCCAGTGCCGCAACCATTGCTGTTGCCCTGACCGCATTGAACAGCGGGCTGATGGGGTTTGACATGGCAGCAGCCATGGTGATCGGGGCCAATATCGGCACCACCATTACGGTCCTGCTGGGGGCGATCGGCAGCTCTCCTCCGAAAAAACGTGTGGCAGCAAGTCATTTGGTCTTTAATGTGGTCACCGGCGTCATCGCATTTTCAACCCTGCCCATACTGGTGGCAACTGTTGAGTTGTTTGTAGATATCTCAACGAACGGGCCGGTGGGCCTGGCCCTTTTACACACACTTTTCAATGTCACCGGGGTGCTGATTTTTCTGCCGTTTGTCTCGATGCTCACAGCATTGTTGATAAAATTTTACCCGGAATACAGAGAAATCTTAAGCGTCCATCTTGCCAATACCCCGACAGAAGAAGTGGATGCTGCAGGTCTGGCTATGAAAAATGAGATCCGTCACCTGCTTCAGGAGTGTCAGCTGTATACGCTCCGGATATTGTCCATCGATGAAAAACTGGTGTTTGATGAGCCGTTGCCGTTTGAAAAAAACAGAAAGAAAAAACTGACCATAGAAGAACTGTACACCCATATTAAGCTGCTACACGCCGATATTATCTCGTTTTATTCAGGTATTCAGAAAAACAAGCTGGATGTCGATGTCACACAGGAATTGGAGCGGGCCATTGTCGCATCCAGAAACATATTGAACGCTGCCAAGAATTTTAAAAGCATTCGCACCAATCTGGATGAGTTCAGGTTTTCAGACACCCAGTATTTGAACATACAGTATGAACGATTCAGAAAACGACTGCTTTTTTTGTATCATGAAATTGAAAATCTGGTTGCCAAAAACCCGGACACCCAGTTTGAATCCCTGATGCACGCCTTCCAGCAGATTGAACTGGCAGACAATCAATTTATCGATAAAACCGTTAACGCCGCACCAGATGATTCTTTTCAGCAGATTGACCTGTCCACGCTTTTCCTGGTGAATCGGCTGTTTACCCAGGCCTGCCGAATGATCATTTTCAGCCTGAAGGATTTGAGCCTGTCACAGGAAAAAGCAGAGATGTTTGATAAAACCATCTAACTGGATTCTAAATGATCATATGCGATCTTTGGGTCATATATGGTTTTTTTGCTTTTTGTTTTTGACAGTCCTTCAAATAAAATTCGATAAATGCGTGTCCTGATAACCCCTCTGGTTTATTTCTCAGAGCGGTATTACATAAAAAATAAGGAATATGAGACCAGGCTTACTTAACGGTTATATTATTATTGACATATTTTACACCGTCAACATCCATGACATATTCACCTGTGAGGTCTCTTTGAGCCGCACTGGAAGCTTCTCCGCGTAAAGTAACAGTCCCGTTGTCAGCAAAAACTTCTGTTGCAAAACCGCTGACATTTCTATGAAATAAAAGTGTGGTTTTCACTTTGGTGATGAGCCATGCATCTGATTTTTCATCAGAACGGTTTTCCTTTTTTTCTTCCAGCTTGTTGTTTACTCTTTTGACACCCGGCAGGCCCGCAACGGTTTCACCGGCCAATGATCTATGGGATGCATCCTGTACCGTACCCGTCAGGGTGACAATTCCGTTTTTGGATTTCATTTTAATATTGTCGTCCTTAAGGTAGGTTTTGAACACATGGGTCTTTTTTGCAGATGATTCGATACGGTCATCCATCGAGAATGCAAAAACCGGGGTGGAGATGAATATCATAGCGGCCACAATGGCCAATACTATAGAACAATACATTGATTTTTTCATTTTACGTCTCTCCTGTTTTTGGGTTGAATTTAAATATTGCCACGGCCTGAAAATTATCAATGTTTTTGTAGTCTTTGACAGCATAAACATGAGCGGTGAAAGGGTCGAATGTGAACAATGGTCATATTTGACCGGACACCGCTGTTCAGGCCGTGATAAAATCCTGTTTTTTGCGCAGGAACCCCTTTTTAACCTCGGTTATAAGTATGATTGTCACAGCTCCGGCAGTACACACCGCAAGCTCTTCCCATCGCAAAGGGGAAGTGCGGAAAACCAGGTTGAAAAAAGGAACATAGATGATAATCAATTGCAGGATCAACGTAACACCTATCGCGATTAAAAGCATGGAATTGCTGAACCAGGAACAGGAAAACAACGATTCATGCTGTTTGCGAACGCACAGCGCATAGGCCATCTGGCAGAATGTCAGCATGGTGAAAACCATGGTCTGCCAGGCCTGCGACCCTGTTCCATTACCCCAGAACACGTATCCCGCACCCACTGAAATCAGGCCCATAATCAAGCCCATCACGATAATCTGCCATCCTAAGCCCCGGGCAAAGATTCCCTCTTCTGGATCAATTGGCGGGCGATCCATAATTTTCTGTTCAGCTTCTTCATATCCAAGGGCGATGGCAGGGATGCCATCGGTCACCAGGTTGATCCATAAAATCTGAATCGGAAGCAAAGGCAGCGGCATCCCGAGTATCGGTCCTGTGAGCATTACAACGATTTCGCCTGTGTTTCCCGTGAGAATATATTTTACAAATTTTCGAATATTATCATAGATACGGCGCCCCTCTTTAACCGCTGCAACAATGGTGGCAAAATTATCGTCCAGAAGCACCATGTCCGAAGCTTCTTTGCTGACATCGGTACCGGTAATTCCCATTGCCACACCGATATCGGCTGATTTCAGAGCTGGCGCATCGTTTACGCCGTCACCGGTCATGGAAACGATCTCATGCTGTTTTTGCAGTACATCAATGATAATCATCTTATGACTTGGCGAGACCCGGGCAAAAACCGAAATTTGCGGAATACGCAGATTGCGCTCTTCCTCGGTCATTTTTTCCAGATCCTGACCGGTCAGGAATGTGTCTGTGTCCGTAATGCCCAATTGTCCGGCAATGGCCACAGCAGTGAACGGGTGGTCTCCGGTAATCATCACCGGGCGGATTCCGGCCTGTTTACAAAGCCGCACCGCCTCGATTGCTTCCGGACGCACCGGATCGATCATTCCGGCCAGACCCAGAAAAATAAGGTTTAGTTCATACTGTTCCGGCTGGTCCAGTTCATCGGCATCCATGAACCGATATGCCAGCCCAAGCACCCGGATGCCGTTTTTAGCCATGACGGTATTTTCAGCCAGAATTGCATTTTTTTGTGTATCATCAAGCGGCGAAATTTTACCGTTGATCAGGATGCGGCCGCAGACATCGATCAATCCGTCCGCAGCGCCCTTGGTCAGCAGGAGATGGCCGGTATGCCCGTCCTGTCCGGACAAAGCACAAATGGGATAGGAAGACATCTTTTCGGAAGAAGCGGGCATGGCATGAACCGTGGACATGCGTTTGCGCTCCGAGTCAAAGGGCAGTTCCCGTACCCGCGGTAACACGGTTTTAAGATCGGTCTGAATCAGTCCTGCCTCACGGGCGGCAATCACCAGCGCACCTTCTGTGGGATCTCCTAAAATATTCTGGCGGGCGCTTTCGTCTATGATTGCATCGTTGCACAGCGTGCCTGCCAGCAGCAGTAAAGAAAGATCGATATCCTCCTTGTGTTCGCCAACAGCCTGGGCAGGAGTAACCCTGCGATCCTGCAGCACCACTTCGGTCACGGTCATTTTGTTCTGGGTTAAGGTGCCTGTTTTATCCGAACAGATCACTGTCACGCTGCCCAAGGTTTCCACAGCGGCAAGCTGCCGGATCAGTGCTTTTTTCTTGAGCATCTGCTGTGCGCCAAGCGCCAGGGCAATGGTGACCACAGCGGGCAGACCTTCGGGAATGGCGGCCACGGCCATGCTGATGGCAGTCATAAACATTATTTTCCATCCGGCACCCTGCAGATACATTAACCCGGCCACCACAAAAATAAACACCACGGCAGCCAGGGCCAGGGATTTGCCCAGTTTGCTCAATCGACGCTGCAAAGGGGTTTGTTCATCTTCCACACCATGCAGAAGTGTGGCGATTTTCCCCAGTTCCGTTTGCATCCCGGTGCTTGTGACAACGGCCTGCCCGCGCCCATAGGTGATCACCGTCCCCATATAGATCATGTTTTTCCGGTCAGCCAGGGCATGCTCCCCCTGGTCCAGCGTGCGGGAATGTTTATCCACTGATTCTGATTCACCAGTCAGGGTCGCTTCCTGCACCTTGAGGTTTAAAGCTTCTATCAGACGGGCATCGGCAGGCACGACATTTCCGGATTCTATCAACAGAATATCCCCCGGAACCAGATCTTTTGCAGAGATCTGCTGCTCTTTGCGGTCACGCAGCACCCTCACGTTGGGTACGGTCATTTTTTTAAGTGCTGCCATTGCATTTTCAGCTTTGAATTCCTGCCAGAATCCGAGAAGGGTGTTCAGCACGACAATGATGAAAATAACAATGGCATCAATATATTCCTGTAAGGCCGCTGAAATGATCACGGCGGCCAGCAGAATCAGGATCATCACCTCTTTTACCTGGGCCAGCAGAATGCCCCAGGCGTTTTTTCTGCCCTTTTCAACAAGTTCGTTGGGCCCGTGCGTATGGAGCCGCTGTTTGGCCTCGGCAGCTGATAATCCCTGCCCGGCAATGGTTGCATGATTTTGTAAAACAGTTTCAGCGCTCAGGACATGTGGCTCCTGCATGGTTTTCTCCCCTATTCATAAAATTATTTCAGGTGTAAGATGTATACTTTAAAGTTTGGATGTGTTTTCTTCCGGGTCGAATTTTTGATTTTCTTCTTTCAGATAACAGGTCCACGGTAATCAAGTCAAGACGGAACCCAAAATCCAGACCCTGTTTTTTGGACGCGGCCCAGGATGATTCAGACAGCTTGACAAAAAGCAGGAGAGTGTTTTATATCGCCATCTGTCACATAAAACATAAAACAGGAGAAGACATGGCTAAAATTGAATGGGAAAAAATCGATAATACAGCGCTGGTGAGAATGGTCAATAACAAGAATCGTATGGATATGACCTTTGCCCAGGAAATGCTCATTATATTTGAGCAAGTGCTTGCAGATGAGTCTGTCACCTCCATGATTCTTACATCAGATGATGCCAAATTTTTTTCAATGGGCGTTCATGTGGACTGGCTTGAGGACCGCCTTCGTGAAAACGATACCGATTCTGTGAAAAATTTTTTGTTCGGCATGCAGGATGTCTTTAAGCAGATCCTGTTAATGCCTATTCCGGTTATCGCTGCCATTAACGGTCATGCCTATGGCAATGGATCTATCATATGCGGGGCCTGTGATTTTCGGTTCATGCGTTCGGACAAAGGATATTTTTGTTTCCCGGAAGTGGATTTGAACATCCCGTTTTTACCGTCCATGTTTTTATGGCTTCAACGGGCCATTCCCCATCCGCTGTTTAACAGCATGGCACTGAGCGGAAGGCCGGTAACTGCACCGGAGCTTGCAAAATATGCAGTGATTGAAAAAGCGTGCAAGGACAGCAGTGAGCTCATGGAAGAGGCACTTGGCTTTGCTAAAACATTTGACAAGGGCCGCAAAATTTTCGGTGAACTGAAAAAAAGAATGAACCAGCATATTGTCACTGTCATGGAAACACAGGACCGGCCGTTGCTTGAGTCTTTGTCTTTATTTGCAAAGGATTAAGCTGTCTTGCAACAGGCTTTGTCCTTAAGCTGTGTTTTTTCATCAATACATGGCTTCTATCAGGTCTCCAAATGCTTTATGGATGGATGTGCGTTTTACTTTCATGGTGGGTGTGACCTCTCCATCCTCTTCATACAGTTTTTTAGGCAGAATGGTAAATTTTTTGACTTTCTCAACCTGGGACAGGGTTTCGTTTACAAGCTTGATCTCATTATTGATCAGTTCTTTGATCTGTTCATGTTCAGTCAGGTCTCTGTATGTTGAAAACTGAATCTTGTTGTCCTGGGCATATTTAACCACTGTATCTTCATCCAGAATAATCAAGGCGCTTAAAAATTTTCGTTTGTCCCCGATAACCACTGCATCATTGATGTAAAGACTGGATTTAAGCTTGTTTTCGATATACTGGGGGGTGATGTTCTTTCCACCGGCTGTCACAATAATATCTTTTTTGCGATCCGTAATTTTCAAATAACCGTCGGCGTCGATTTCACCCACATCTCCGGAGTGCAACCAGCCATCCACAATGGTTTCCGCCGTTGATTCAGGATTCTTGAAATATCCCTTAAAAACTCCCGGGGATTTCACCAGGATTTCACCGTCATCTGCTATTTTGATTTGAACCCCTTTCAGCGGGGTGCCCACAGTGCCGAATTTGACTTCTCCTGCGATGGCAGTAGTGGTGACACCTGTTCCTTCTGTCTGACCATACCCTTCCATCAGGTCCATGCCGATGGAATGGAAAAAATGGAGGATTTCAGGGGCGATGGGTGCTGCGCCGGAGTAGGCGACCCGCATGCGTTCAAACCCCAGTCTTTTTTTCAGTTTGCGGAAAACCAGAAAGTGTGCCAGTTTGTACTTCAGCTCCAGCAGGGCCGGTACCGGCTTGAAATTCATGGTCAGGTCAGCCCTTTTCTGTCCGATCTTTAAAGCGATATTAAAAGCCCAGCGTTTAAACCAGGTGGCATCTGCCATTTTGATCATGATGGTGGAGTAGTATTTTTCCCAGATACGGGGGACTGCATGCCCCACTGTGGGTGAGATCTCTACCATGTTGTCCGTGATCGTATCCATGCTTTCTATAAAATTGACCACATGGCCCACATCAAAATGGGACAAAATGGTAAAAAGCTGCTCAAAAATATGGCATAGCGGTAGAAATGACATAATCTCGTCATTGTCATACATGGGGTTGTTTGATGTGATGGCCTTTCCCATCCAGACGCAGTTTTTGTGAGACAGCATCGCCCCTTTTGGCGGCCCTGTGGTTCCGGAAGTGTAAATCAGAACCGAGGTATCTTCAGGGGAAATGTCTTTTATTCTTTTTTCCACAGCCCCCGGGTTTTTCTTTTCTTCCTGTTCACCCAGCTCAAGAAGCTTATCAAAGCTCATGACCATGGGATCATTAAAATCCCGCAGACCTTCGGTATCCCAGACAATCACCTTTTCAAGCAAAGGGGCATTATTCCGGAAATGCAGCCATTTATCCAGCTGTTCCTCATTTTCCACAAAAAAGAATCTGGAATCTGAGTTGGTAATGACATACTCCACCTGCTGCCAGGCATTGGTCGCATACACACCTGCTGTTGCAGCACCGCAGCACTGAATTCCCAGGTCTGAAAAAACCCATTCAGGGCAGTTGTCCCCTATAACTGCAGCACATTCACCTTTTTTAAGCCCAAGAGCTATCAGGCCGTAAGCCACCAGAGTGACATTCCGGTCATACTGGCGCCAGGTAATATCATGCCAGAGGCCGAATTCTTTTTTACGCATGGCCACACGGTCTCCCCAATGGGCGGCAGCTGCTTTAAACTTGCTCGGTACAGAATAATCATTGTTTTCAGACATGTGTTAAACCTATTAAAATAGTTGGGTTGTATGGGATTTAAATTTTACCGCCAGGCTTTTTTCCGTTTCCAGCGCTGGTATCCTTTGGCTGAAGTTTCAGATTTGACCCCCAGGTAAAATTCCTGAACGTCTTTATCTTCCAGAAGGTCACAGGAGTTGCCTTTCATCACAAAACGGCCGCTTTCAAGGATCAGGCCGGTTTTAGAAACTCCCAGGGCCATTTTTGCATTCTGTTCCACCAGCAGAATGGTCACGCCTTCGCTGTTTATGGTCCGGATGATTTCAAAAATTTCCTTTACCAGCAATGGAGAAAGGCCAAGAGACGGCTCATCCAGAAACAAAAGCTTCGGGCGGCTCATCAGGGCCCGGCCGATGGCCAGCATCTGCTGCTCTCCTCCGGACATGGTGCCTGCCCACTGGTTGATCCGCTCTTTTAAAATAGGGAAATAATTGAATACCCGGTCAAAGTCATCATCAATATTTTTTTTGTCCGTACGGGTATACGCCCCCATCATTAAATTTTCACGTATAGTGAGTTCCTCAAAGACTTCACGGCCCTCAGGCACAAGCGTGATCCCCTTGCGCACAATCTTGTCCGTGTCCATGCCGTCAATGCGTTCTCCCATGAACTCAATGGTCCCTTTGTCGGGCTGATTATCAATAAGGCCCATGACTGTTTTCAGGATAGTTGATTTTCCAGCGCCATTGTTACCCAGAATGGCGGTGATGCTTCCTTCTTCCACACTCAAAGAAGCTCCCCGGATGGCATAAATCAGATCATAGTAGGTCTCAATATTTTTTATCTCAAGCAGTGCACTCACCGTCATCTTCTCCCAAGTATGCTTTTAAAACTTCCGGATGTTTCCGAACTGATTCAGGATCGCCCTCAGTTATGGTCTGGCCAAAATTGATCGCCAGAATTCTGTCGGAAATATCCATGACCATATTCATGTCATGCTCGATGAGCAGGATGGTTATCCCAAGCTCATCCTGGATATCTTTGACCCAGAAGATCATGTCCTGCTTTTCTTCTGAGTTCATGCCTGCACAGGGTTCATCCAGCAGCAGCAGCTCCGGTTCCACTGCAAGTGCACGGGCCAGTTCCACCTGCTTTCGGATACCGTAAGGCAACCCCCCCACAAGTTTTTCCCGGCTGGACTGCAGATCCAGAAGGTCAATGATTTCTTCAACCTTTTTCCTGTGCACCGCTTCCTCTTTCCCTGCAAAGGAATTTTTCCCCCATAAAAATCCGCCTCTGAAAAGACCGGTTTTCATGTAAAGATGGCGTCCCAGCATGATGTTTTCCATGGTGTTCAGATTATCGAAAAGCTCAATATTCTGAAATGTTCGGGCAATACCTGCTTGGGCCACCTGGTGGGGCTTTTTACCGGTAATCGTTTTGTCTTTGAACAGAATCTGTCCGCTGGTGGCCTTGTAAATTCCGTTAATGCAGTTAAAAAGAGTGGTTTTCCCGGCCCCGTTGGGGCCGATAATGGAATACACCTCGCCTTTTTTAACCTTAAAGGATATATTATCCAGGGCTTTTAGCCCGCCAAAAAGTATTGACAGATCTTTAACTTCGAAAAATGCCATTTGCTGATTGTCCTAAACTTGCTTAATGAAAAAATGAATGGAGGTTGAAAGCCTGTTTTCAACCTCCGGTTGAATCACGTTTTTCCTTAGTGTCCAGATGGAATATATGTGGTTTTATACCAGTTTGTTAATATAGTGCTGGTTCCATCAGGTTCCGCGCGCACAAGAAAAACTTCCTGCTGTCCGATTCTGCACAGCGGATCATTGGCATCAAAGGCTGTATAACTGACTGTACCCATGGCGCTTTTGAAATTTTGAATTTTTTCCAGTTCAGCCACTACCTTTTCACGGGTAACATCACGGCCCACACGTTTCAATGCCTCAATAAGCGGTTCTACATAGCCCATGCCAGCTGCAAAAGTTGAACCCCAACGTTCTTCTTTTGCTGCAAATTTTTTGTAGCCGTCATTATAGAACTTTACCATTGCCGGCAGTGTCGGCTTGTTGAAGTCAGCGATGTCTCCGATATTTGTGGGGTCCATCAAACCAAAGGCAGCAGAAATTGTTCCGGCATAAAGCCCTTTGGTAATGGCCATCATCAGGGGATGGTCACCGCATGTGGTAGAGGTCATCCACTGGGGTTCAAACTGCATGGCTTTACCCGTACCCTGCAGGCGGGCCACATGGCCCGGGCCGACAAATAACAATACGGCCTGGGCGTCTGAATTTTTCAGTTTCATGATGTGCGGTTTCATATCCACGTCAGCAACATTCATCGGCAGGCCGATGGCCAGTTCCAATCCCTGTTTTTTCAGTTCTGCTTCGCAGCCTTCCAGTCCCTGTTTGCCGTAGTCATCATTCTGATAAACCACCGCAATTTTTTTCAGTTTCAGGGTTTCTACCGCATATTTGGTGAGAAGTTCCGCATCGCCCAGATAAAGCGGGTAAGTATTGAACAGATATTTGTTCGCAGGTTCAAGCCAGTGCCTTGATCCGGCAGAAGGACCAACCCAGAGAATTTTTCTTTCCATAAGATAATCTTTTACCGCAAGTCCGGGAGCTGTGCCCACACCTGAAACCCAGGCAAACATGCCGGTATCCTCCTGGAGCTGTTTTACGCCCGCTTTGGTTTTTGCTGGATTGTAAGCATCGTCAAAATAATGATGGATTAATTTTCGGCCGTGAATACCGCCGTCGGCATTGATCATTTTAAAATAGGCATCCGTTCCCCTGGCAACTGCACCCCAGGGAGCAGCAGGCCCGGTCTGGGGGCCCCATTGACCGATATGGATTTCAGTGTCAGTCACCCCCTCTTCAGCTGTTGCATTAAGTGCCAGTCCAAAAACCACCATGGTCATAACAGTCAAAATATACACCAGATACTTTTTCATGCTTTCCCTCCTTATAAAATAAAAGACTAAGAACCCAAAACTTTAATTCAGTAAAGCTGTTATACCTTTTTCACGTAATGTCTGGCAAAAAGCCCGCTGGGCTTAATGCAAAGCACGATAACAATAATCACGAATGCCACAACGGATTTGAACTCAAGAGACACATAACCGCCGAAAAGATGTTCTACTATGCCCACGATGTACGCACCGAAAACAGCTCCGGGCAGAGAGGTCATGCCGCCGACAACTGCACCGGAAAAGCCTTTGAGCATAGGATCCCACATCATATAAGGCTCAACCAGTATCGGAGCCATGAGTAATCCTGCAACACAGCCGACCATGGATGAAATGCCCCAGGCAACCATGCGGATCTGTTTTGTTTTAATGCCCATAAGGGCTGCGGCATTTTCGTTCATCTGGGTGGCTTTCATGGCCACGCCGGTTTTGGAAAACCGGAAAAACAGAAACATGCTCAGCATAATCACCAGGGCAACCACCAGGGTGAGCATATCCAGGGTGCTGATGAAAATATCGCCAATAATAATACTGTCATAGCTGGAGATCGGGAAAGGCATGGCACGCTGGTCTGCGCCGAATTTCCATGAAACAAACCCCAGAAGTATCATTTCCATTCCAATGGTGATAATAATCAACCCCAGAACATTGGGCTCTTTTGCGCGCCGAAGAATGCCAAATTCCAGAAAGCATCCCAGTAAAAAGGCAAAAATCAGGGTGGCTGGAAAGGCGATATAGTATGGAACGTTATAGCTGGTCAATAACATAAAGGATATGAAAACCGGCAGAAGCGCCATTTCTCCTTGAACAAAATTGGGCACCTCTGATGCCTTGTATATTAAAACCATACCCAGACCCATCAGGGCGTAAGAACTTCCAACTGCAATACCGCTAAGCACCATCTGTAAGAATTCGACCATTATAATCCTCTTGAGTTCCTCTGTTACGCAATCATTTTATTTTAAAATCATACTTATATTTTAAAACGGCCATGCCAACCAATATTTTTTGGACCGTATCCACATGCCGAAAATACCCAAAGGCTCGAACAGCATGATGACAATTAATATGAGTCCAAATACGATTAACTGGATATTAGAGGCACCAGTGAGCGTGAAATACGACTCGGACAACATCCTGATCCAGTCACCGAAATATGGGATTTCAAGAATATTTCTAAGCTGTAAGTCCAGAAAACCAAGAAGACATGCGCCAGCCACAGATCCCATAATGGATCCCAGGCCACCGACAACCACCATGGTCAGAAAGGTAACGGACATGAACATGCTGAAAAGTTCCGGCTCAATGAATCTCAGCACAAAGGCATAGAGGCCTCCGCCCACAGCAGCATAGAATGCACTGACTGCAAAAGCCAGCGTTTTATAATAGGTAAGATTGACCCCGATGGTGGATGCGGCGATATCCGCATCGCGGATGGAAATAAATGCCCGGCCCACTTTTGTTTTGATAATGTTACGAGCGATAATCACCATGGCAATGGTGATGGGGATTAAAAGAAAATAAAAATCTTTGTCTGTTTTAATGTGCCATCCCCCTATGATCAGGTCCGGGGCATGCAGGCCCTGGCGCTCGCCAAACATTTGAATTTTACCGATAATCTGGGTGGTGGTAATGCCGAATCCCAGGGTTGCAATGGCCAGGTAAGGCCCCTCCAGGCGCAAAGCCGGCAGGCCAAGCAAAAAACCGATAAATGCCGCAATCAGTCCGGCACTGGGCAATGCCAGTAAAAAGGGGAAATGCGCCTGGGTCATCAGGACGATGGTTCCGTAGGCACCGATGGCGAAAAAACCGGCATGTCCCATGGAAATCTGGCCGGTATACCCGACCAGAATATTGAGCCCTACGACCACAATCACATTGATGGCCATAAAATTTACTACGTAGACATAGTAGTTTTTTGCCACAAAGGGAAAGATGGCAAGCAGCAAAAGTAGAATACCTGTCCAGAAAATAACAGCGCCTGACGTAAAAATCCGGACATCCTCGTAATAATCCCGCTTCATATCCATAGAATACATTCTCCTGATCCGATTCGTTAAAAAAACTGCAGCAAATCCAGCGTTAAAAAAATTATTCCGTATAAATTTTATGGTGTAACTGGTGAAAACGGGGTTACTATAAAAAAGAAAAAAAATTTTGTCAAATACAAACTAAAAAATTAAAAAACCGGATAAATACATATAACTATTTGTAATACATAAAAATCTTGATTTCAATGAACATCGTTTATTTTTTGAACATGCGTATTCATGCTTAAACAGGGATTGATAATTTTTTTTTAAAATTTTATGTTATCAAGTATAGCTTTGTAAGAAAAAATTAACAATGTTTTTTTCGAGGAGAGACATGAAAATCGGCGAACTGGAAAAACGATCGGGAATTCCCCGTTCCACGATTCATCATTATATGAATTGTGGTCTGCTGCACAGCCCTGAAAAAACCGGGTTGACCACTGCCCGTTATGGTGTGTCTCATCTCAAACGACTGGAAGCCATTTTCCGGATCAAGCAGGATTACCGGAACATATTCAAAGGTACCAGAGTCCCGCTGGCATATATCAAGGCCCGGCTGGGCTCAACCCTTTCACAGATGAAACCTGCCGGCACAGGCAAAACCCATGCATCAGCAGGTACCTGTAAAAAAAGAGATGCAACAAAATACAAAATTCTGCAGGCCAGCCTTGAACTGTATCAGAACAGAGGATACGCTTTGACCAGTATCAAGGATATCGCAGATACTGTCGGGATTTCCACCCCGACATTTTACCGGTATTTCAAGGATAAAAGACAACTGTTTGTGGAGGTCATTGAATATGTGATGAAAAATTTCAAATCCGAGATCCGGGAATCATTGAAAGATGAAAAAGATCCGGCAAAAAGGTCTGCCATCATGTTTGGTATTTTTTATTCGCATTATCCGAATATGGGAGAAATTTTAAATCAGCTCCGGAGTGGCGCCATCATCGGTGATCAGTGGTCAAAGGACCGGCTGCTGTACCTTTATAAAGAAATGATGGCCGATCTTCACCAGGAAATTAAACGGGCGATACATAAAGGCACCATAAAACCGGTGGACCCTTATCTGCTGTCATATTTCAACATGGCAATCACGGAACTTGCACTCAGTTTAAGCACCATCGATAATACGTATTCGTTGAAAGATGTCATGCGCTTTGTCGGGGATATGCTCAACAACGCCTTTGTGACACCTGAAGGCAGACAGTATGAAACCGTGTTCTATAAACCCGGGCAGGGAAAGCCGGGACGATAATGCAGATGGTATTTCACCTGCAAAAGCCGGGACACGATATTAAACCGGGGTTACATGTAAGTATTAAATATTTTTTCATGGGAAATATATTTCTTTTTAGCCGGGTCATTAAGGTAGCGGTGAATGGCATTGAGCCGTTTTAAAATTTCGTTTTCAGCCCTGGCCCGCATCTGAATTTTGGTTTCAATGACGTCTTCTTTTAACTCAGGTGTGATTTCCGAGGCATAGTATTTTTCTCTTTTTACCTGGATGCGCATGGAAATCAGTCTTTCCCGCTGTTTATCATGGGCTTCATCCAGAAACAGGACTTCAGGCATCAGGTCGGCAAAATGGGTCACGGCTATCACGTCCTTGTTTCTTTGCCAGTAGCCCATCAAAAATTCCGGTTCCAGGTCCCGGTAATTCTGAAGCGGCATGAACATCCGCCGTAAATACAGCAGCACTTTTTCTGTTTTTTTTCTGTGTCCGCCAATAATGACAGAGCCGCCCACCTCATCTTTTCTCACGCCCTTGGTCCAGGGTGCACCGGTAATACCGAAATCAATGCACAGCGGCAGGCGCAAAAGTGCAGACAGCGTGTTCAGGGCAAGCGCATAGCCGGCAGAGGGCCCGCCGACATTATAGGATGCAGATAAGAGTTGATGATGCAGTGAATAGGGCTTTAAAAAATCGCCAAATATCCAGGGAATACTGAAGTCCGGGCACAGTTCCTGAAGATAGTTTTTGACCATGGTCAGTGCTTCCTGGGCAGACTGGCGGGTCATTTGAACCGCCATGTCGAGTTCTGCCGCGGGTGCTGATGCAGAAGAAACTGCTCCGGTTACAATAATAGGACTTGCGCTGATTCTTGCCGTAAGGCTTGTGGCAATGGGCAACAGCATGCCGGTCATATCATTGGCCCCTACTCCGATAATAAACCCTATCTGGGGTTCTTTGCTCAGTTCAGTTTCAAGGAATTCATTGAGCTGGATAGACCCTTTTCGTACAGGACTCTGGGAAATTTCCCGTCGGGCAGATTCAAGATGGGCATCCACCAGAGGATAGTCAGCTTCACTTACAATATGATCCACTTTGCTTAAAATCTGTCCATAGTGCTCAATGAAATTTTTCAGATCATTTTTAATGTTTGATTTAATCAGGGGCGGTGCTTTAACCGCATCCAGAATACCGATGATGGTTTTGAAATTCAATTTGATGAAATCATATTTTTCCTGCCGGGTGGAATCCTTGAGCTTGCGCAGCTTCAGCAGCACTTTAAATTCCGTACTGCACAGGGCAATGGCTTTTTCTGTAAAAGAGGTGTAATCCGCTGGTGTATTGCAGATTCCCTGGGCAGTTTCAATAATTTTTTCAACCGTGACTTTCCGGGGATGGGCAATGGATTCAAGTTGTTTTCGTATGATGTCCAGAATATCCTTTTGCCGCATATGCCCACTTATTTCTAATGTTTTCAGCCGTTTTGAACGGATCAGGGCAGGGTCCAGAATATCCAGCCGGTTGGTGGTCAGCACAGTGAACACTTTGTTTAAAGGAATTTCACCGTCAATGATATTCAGGAATTTATTGGTCAAAGCATCAGATGCCTGTCCGCCGGTAGGGCTGCGCCGCGGGGCAAGCGCGTCTCCCTCATCAAAAAAGATGATGGTGGGGGCAATCATCTTGGCAATGTCATACACTTTTTCAAGATTGGAGACCGCCCCGTGAACCGGACTGGAGGGATCCTGGAGTGCAGATGGACTTGTTGCAATATCATGTACTTTGAGATTAGAGGAAAGCCAGGTTCGAACCAGAAAGGTTTTGCCGCTGCCCGGAGGCCCTGTCAGAACCACGCCTTTGTCTTCACTGATGCCATAACTGAAGCAGTTGTTGGCCATTTCTGAGAACTTATCCTTGATGTCACCCACATACTCATCCCAGTTTACTTTGCGGTCCATCCGGTCCACCACCTTGTTGTAAAGTTCGCCGTAGACATTTTTTGCCACAAGCTGGAAGGCCGAACGGATCAATATGCTGTTATCCAGAAATTTCAGGATAAAATCTCCCCGGATATTAATAATGGATTCAATCAGTTTTCTTACGTAGGCAGGAGTTATTTTCAGGCTGCGTTCTGCAAAAATGGTGTAGATGATTTTGGCTGCTTTATCCAGGTCTTCAGAATCCTGTGTGTACCGGGTGGGAATCTGATGCCGTCGAATTTCAAGATAGATGATGGTTTTAAGGTTCTGGGCATTCATCCAGTATCTGGAGATGTCGATAATACATCCTTTTTCAACAAACCGCCGGTAGATGGCAGAATCAAATCTGTGGGTCTGATCACTGGTGGCAATCAGAAAACAATCCCGCCGGCCTTCAATGATTTCATCCAGAACAATATTGGCTGTGTCAATCAGCGTCCGCTGCTGTTTTTCCGCACCGCTGCTGCCCGGGCTGCTCTGGGATTTTCCAAAGGCGGAATGGGCTTCTTCAATGTGGCGAATGCTGGTGACCCTGGGAAGGCCCATGGCCCGCTTGAAATAATTTCCAGGTTCGCCGGACAGGGCAGTCTGGTAATCATTGGGTGTGATAACCGAAGAATCCACCTTGATGCCTCGTTCCTCAAAAATGGTCAGATTGCTCATGATCCGTTTTCTGAAAATGATTCGGAGAATGGGAATATTGGCCAGACGGCTGTAAAAATGCTGTTTCCTGATTTTTGCCATTTCCATGGCAAATTCAGGATCCACATCCTCCAGGCTGGTGAACAGACTGTGGGAGGCCAGAATTTCTTCTTTTTTTTGGCTGAGGTCCACCATGGGAATGACTTCATTTCTGAATACCACTTTTTCCAGAGCTTCCCTGACTGTGGCGCTTTTCCCACTGCCGGAGGTTCCTTCAACCAGCATGATAGGGGCTTTGGGCACATCCGGATCTTCAATATGCTCTTTTCGGATATGGGCCCGGTAGATTTTATCAAACATTCTGGCAAATTCATACGGGACATGCAGGTCAGTAAGGACCTTGTCCAGAACCGCAGTCATGTAACGGTATTCCGGGCCTGTCAGTTCCTTTTCAATGATTTTGTTCCAGGAGGCTCCCGGATTTGTTTCTCCGGAATACAGAAATCGTTTTTTCCAGTCTCTGAGAATCTCAGGGTTATTGAGCACATTCATTTTTTTTCGGGGGAGTCTGAGGAAGAACAGAACGAACAGGACTCTTTTGGCAAACAGCAGGACAGGGTGCGGCGGAGAATACTGGTTCAGCCGGGAGCGGACAAAGACTTTGGTGTCATAACTCCAGCTGTCCACAAGACCTTCGATTTTTTTAATAGCATCTTCGGGAAGCCGTATATATGTTTTTTCCCTGGTGGTTCTTCTGGTCATCGGTTTTTCTCCCAAAAAAGGCTGAGCACGCCACTGCAGATAGATCAGGGTGTCAGGTCTGACTGCCGTGGTTTTGGATTATCTTTTGGATCTTTAAAATCCGGAAGCGTGATTGCAGGTTCCCGGCCCATGCCGTGCAGCACGAATGTTTTCTGGTCACCTTGATTTTTTTCATATGCTGTGGCCCATTTCTGCTGGGATAAAAAGTCTAAAAGTGCCGGATTTACACCGTGCCCACCTGCATATCCCAATGCGTTTTGAAGGGATCGGATACCTTCCAGATAGGCCTTGTATAATTTGCGGATACGGTCTGCTTCCTGATCAGCGGCATAATTGTCTGCTTCTGCAATAAGCTGGCGGCGTTTTTTTTCTTCAGTGGCTTCCACAAGCTTGTCCCCGAAGCGCGTTTCGTTAATGACAAAGCTGACCACTTCAATGCCGTATTTTTTCTCAATGGTGGGGCCGTCTGTGTTAATGGGCCGTTTTTTCAAGGCCTGAAAGATGATCTCTTTGATCACTTCCCGTTCACTGATCAGCTTGTTGACCTCCTGGCCCTGAAGGGTGTCTTTCACAATACCGTCAAAATCGCCCTGTAAAAGGATTTCCGGCGAAAGATTTTCAATGCCCCACCGTTTAAGATCTGTAATTTTGAAAGTCATCAGTGCGGATGTCCATAAAGCTACATTTTCTTTTGATATGATTTTAATGGGTGCTGAACTGCCGCCCAGGGAAAGGTTCTGATTCATCAGGGGAACCTCTTTTTCAAGGCGGGTGAAAAATGGCAGCCGGTAATGCCAGCCTACGCTGGTGACAGCCTGGCGTGTGCCGCCGAACTGCTCTAAAATCACTGCATAGTTGAGCTTGACCTTGTATATGACTTTGGTGGAATAAACCACCGCCGCAAGAGAGTATGCAAGTGCTATGACCAGGCAGAAAAAAGTGAGTCTGCGAATCAGGGTAATGACCCTTGCCCGCTGTAAAAAAACCTGCGAAGTTTGATCTTTCATGGCCGATCCTTTATAATATTCGGGTTGTTATGTTTTGTTCTGCAAAAACAAAATACGCTGATTTCTGGACCATGGCACCGGATCAGGAAATAATAAAAAGCTGAATGAAATTCAAAAGATGAACCAAGTATACAGTATGAAAAAAAAATCGTCAAAGTTTAGTGTACAAAAATTAGAATAATTACAAAAATTGTCACCCTGCAAACATTTTTTATAATAAACGTGTGAATAATTCGGATTTTGAATAGTGAACATGCCTTAAAACAAGGCTATAGACTCCTGGTATGTTTTTTGCTATTTTGTAAATTATCTAAAACACGGAGGCCGTATGACATTAAAAAAAATAGCTGTGATTTTAATCATTATCATGATTTTGGGCGGAGGTCTCTTTGCATATCAGAAAAATCGTCAAACCAAAGCGCTTGCTCAGCATAACAGACAAAAATTTGTGCAGATCATGGAAATTGCACAAAAAGACCACTCGGCAGGATTGCTTGATATGGCATCAAGAATCAATAAATATCACCAATTAAAAGGCCAATACCCCAAAGATCTTATGCAGCTTCATCCTGAGTTCATACCTGAAAAGTCTTTTATTACAACCCTGAACTGGAATTATGAAACCAATAACAACACCTTCTTTTTAAAACGCCAGACTGGCGGAGCATGGGAATATGCAATGGGACCGGATATGAGGCTGCAAGCCATAAAAAAGGGTGAACTTCATTTGCCACAGAAAATTGCGGCAGTCAAAACAGCTGAAAAAAATACCAGATCTTCGGCCGATCCGGATACTAAACGGAAAACAGATATGAACAAAGATGTAAGTACCCGGTCAAATATAGTCTTGTCTTATATCCACAAGCCCTTAAAACCGTTGCAGATAGAGAAAACGCAAGAAATACCCCAGGAATATACAGTTGTTGAAAAAGCACTCAATGAAGATGAAAAATTTTTACTGTCTCTTAATGCCGGCAATCTCTATATATGGAAAACCCCTAACGGCGTCATCGGATTCAGCAATATTCAATATCCAGACTCAAAAAATTTAACCATTTATAAAAACAAAGCCTGGGTTGAATATAAATATAATCAAACTTCCGGCAAACAAAAATAAAAATGATGCGATTGGAAAGGAATAGTCACATGATGATATTATCAAGAAAAGCCATCATACATCCGTTAAAGGGAACAAAGGGATTCACCTTGATCGAGATCATCGTCGTCGGTGTCATGATAGGAATTTTAGCAACCATAGCCATTGTCAATTATATTCCTTTACGAAAAAAAGCCTTGGATACAACCGCCTTGATTGATGCCCGAAACCTTGTGGACAGCGTTACTACGGCAATGCTCAGCGGTGACAATGTGAATTATTTTAATGATGGGACTGTGGGCGTTGTCGGAACAATGGATAATTTGGGAAACCCAAGGTCCCCTGTATATATTTTGTCTCCTGGTGTATCCGCCGTTATTACAGGAACCAGTGCAGAGCCTCCAGACGGAGCAACAACTGTCGTCTCTGCCCGGGTGTATCATGCACAGGGAACACTGGACGGCACCACACTCAGTGGAAGAAAAGAATATACATGTGGCCTTAATGAGGCAGCCGGAACCACTACTATGCCCTAAACATTTTTGATTTATTTACATATTACCCCTTTTGCCGGTCATATGGAGGATTTCTATTTTAATCAATTTTGTGCGTTTCAGTGATTTTTCAATATAGTTCATCCCGGCTTCCTGATGAATCTGATAAGCGTCTTCGCTTAAGAATTTTTTTAAAAAAACCTGCAATCCCTCCTGTTTTTCTTCTGCGAAAACTTCAACTGCCGTTCCAAACACAGTGACACTGTTATAATTTGTGTCAAATCTTTTAAATTTTGACTCAGACAGTATTGGAACTGCAAAAACATCTTTTACGACATTGAATGACACATTGGGGCAATGGTGGATATTTTCCAACATATGGCCGGTGACTGCACAGTGAAAATAAATGTTTCCATTGTGGTAAATAAAATTAACCGGAACAGCATAGGGATATCCATCATCCCCCATTGTGGCAAGGGTTCCGTATTCTGCCGTGTTTAAAATCTCATGGCAGTCTTTTTCAGTTAGCTGTCTGTTTTTTATTCTGATTTCTCTGAACATGTCATATCGTTTTTTTACCGTCAGGTTTTATTATCCTGCCAGTTTTTTCCCCAGCTTTTCGGCCGCAATCAGGACGGCCTCGTTTTTCTCCATATCTCCTTTTTCAAGGGCGCTGCCATACACCATGCCGATGATTTTTGCGCCCACGTATTTAAAGGAATCCTGAAAGCTTCGAATGGCATTCACAGCGCCTGATGCATACGGGTCCGCATCTCCATAAGAAATGGCAATGGCAATTTTCTTTTTGAAGGGGTTGTCTCCATATTTGGCCAGGGCAAAGCATCTGTCCAGCCAGAGCTTGGTTTGCGTTGACATGTTGAACCAATGCACAGGCGTGGCAATGACCCAGGAATCTGCTTCAATCAGTTTGGCAAAGAGCTCCTGCATATCATCTTTTATCACGCAGCCTTTGCTGTCCGGCTTTTGACAGCCCCAGCACGCCTGGCAGGCTTTTATGTTCATGTCCTGGATGAAAATGGATTCCACTGCCGCACCTGCAGACTCGGCGCCGGCTGCAATCTGTTTTGCCAGTGCAGCACTGTTGCCGTTTTTTCGGGGGCTTCCCAAAAGAACAAGAACTTTGTGTTGTTTGGTAGTGTCTGACATTTACTATCTCCTTGGTTGTGGATCATTTGAGCAGAAAATGCGGGATAAATTTGGGATCAATATCCCTTGGGTTTACCCGGCTGTATTCATCTTCAAGTGCTTTGATCAGGTTTGAAAAAACAATTTTTAAGGGTTCGGGTATATCTGTATCTTCTGTTTTTAAAATTTCAGAGGCCCAGAAGATCAGATCATTGATCTGGATCTGGCCTGGGGCATTCTCCGGTGTTTTTGAAAACAGGGCAATGAAAAAATCCTTGAATATTTTTACAGGTATCGGTTCCAGCGTGGGTTCAAGGTTTAGACGATTTTTGGCCCACAGGGTCAGAATCAGGGTTTTATAGGTGAGGATGCCTTCTTTAAACGAGGAAATATCCGGGGCAAGATGGATTAAAAAATGATCCAGAGCAATGATCTGATCAAGGCTTTCTGAGGTGTCTTTGATGTCTGAAAGAGACTGGAAATTTCTGTACAGTTCACCACTGGCATAATTGTCAAAATACAGGGGGCGATCAAGGAAAAGCCCGCCCACAGTGCCCAGGAAATGTTCTCCCAGAAAACTTAAAGGCAGATGGCTTTTGTTCATAAAACTGGTTTTAAACCAGTTGACCGCCCGGGCGGTCAACTGGATGGCTGCCCGTGATCCGCTCCTGAAGATGTCTTCCAGAAAATACTCATTAATGATATTTTTTGCCTTTTGAGGTGTCGGGTCGGTTTCACAGATGGCTTCAAGTCCCAGGTTCAGGCAGGCACAGGTTTTTTTAATGGCTTTTTCCAGGTCTTCTTTGGCCCGCAGCTTGATTTTATCGGCAGAAATAACTTTGTTGATCAAGGCGGCCATTTCCGTTTCAAGGGTAAGGGTGGCCTCGGGGGTAAATAATGCAAGCGCTTTGACCAGCAGGTTATCCCCTTTTACAAACTGGGAGAAGAACTGGGGAGGCAAAGGGATGTCCGGATCAAATTGGATGATATTTTTCTCAAGGATCACGGGCCGTTTTCTGATGGCAGACAGTTTTGTGGGCTGATAAATACCAATGGCTTCATGGGTGGGTAAAAATCCTTTTTCAGCCAGGCGGATATTTTTCAGGCGGAACTGCTCTTCTTCAGCTTCTGCACCTAAAAGTGCAATGGTTTCCAGCAGCAGTCCATGGAAAACAGACAGATCCATGCGGGCAAGGGCATCCAGCATTTTTTCAATCAGCTCCCAGGCCGGTGCGCTGTCTTCTGGAACAGGCATCTCATCTTCATCTATCTTGGGTTTGTCCGGGAATCTGAAATAAAATTTGTCATCAAAAGTGATATAATCATCAAAATCTTCCGGCGGGATATCATCGTGTTCCCGGATAAAGATATCCATATTCTTTGACAGGTAAAATTCAAAATAGTCGGGTTTTTCCTTGATAATCCATCTGAGCATCCGTTGAGGATCTGCCTGGAAGAGCAGATCAAAGGTTTTGGTCATGCCTTCAATATCCAGGCGGTCATTGTTCCAGACTTCCACATCCAGAATGTATTCCCACTGGTCAGACCGGGCCATGGATAATACCGGCACAAAATCATCCCCGCCGATTTTGTGGAGCAGATAATACAGGTCCTGGTCCGGAAATGACTGCACTAAAGAAACAGGCGCTGTGGCATCGAGAATCAGGTTCAGGGCTTTTTCTGATTCACTGGTAAGGATTTCATGTCGAACCGCGCGAAGGGTCATTTCTTTTTTTCGGATATTTTCAAGCCGGTAATCTGTTTTATCGTTCATAGTATTTCCCTTCTAAATGGTGTTTGCAGATATGGATATACGGGTCTATGCCATAGTTGATGCCATGGGCAGAATGCCATTTTTCAAAACAGGACAGGGCAGCGGCAAACTGCTGTTTATTCATCAGGCAGACCCCCATGCAGATATTTAAATCCGGATTTTTCGGCCACAGGGCAAGTCCTTTTTGAAGATGCGCAATGGCGGCATCAAACTGTTTTTTCTTCTGAAAAAGCATGGCAAGGCCCAGTATCGCCCTTGCATTCTGTGCATAGGAAAGTGCTTTTTCATATAAGCATGCAGCCGTGTCATCCGGGGTTTTGATCAGGGGATGGTTTGAATATTCCCCGTGGGAAAATGTCATGGCCAGCCGGGATAAAAAATCTGCATGAAATGGATACAGATCTTTTTTATCCACAAGTTCCAGGGTTCTGGCAAAATCTTCAAGGCAGCTGTAAAATTGTGTTCTTAACTGATCCCCAAAGGCTTTGACAGTTTTAAAATCCAGGAGATCATCCACCTCAAACCAGGGCAGGTCTTCAATTTTTTTGTGCCAGATATCATCGGTGATCTGGTTTTTTTGAACCATTTTCGCATACAGATGGGTTCCCGGGAAGATGACCAGCATATAGAAAATGGCGCTCAAAGGCTTGATGGCCTTCAGGAGTGTCATGCTTTCTCGTATGGTTTTTTGTGTTTCTCCGGGTGATCCGTATATAAAATACGCCCGGGGGAGTATGCCATGGGATGCGGCAAGGGAAAATGCCGCAATGATTTTTTGCTGATCCATGGGTTTGCCCAGGGTTTTTCGGATCTGTGGTGATCCGGATTCCACCCCGAAACTGATCTGGATGCATCCGGCCTTTCTCATGGTATATACGATATCTTCATCAATATAATCCACCCGGGAGATGGCGTTCCAGGTGATGGGCAGTTTTTTTTGGATCAGCAGATCACACACGGCCAGCACCCTGTTTTTGTCCATGGTAAAGGTGTCATCGGAGATATAAAAATGGGTGACACCTTTTTCAAAAAGGCTCTGGATTTCCCGGACAAACCATTGGGGGGAATGAAACCGTACGGTGTTGTGGTCCCAGAATCTGGGAGACCCGCAGAAGGTGCATTTGCCCGGGCATCCTCGGGACATGGCCAGGTGCTGAAAGGTAAAATAGGTGGACGGATGAACCAGGGTATCCAGATCCTGGACAAGGTCCAGGGTCATATTCTTTTTTGGGGTTTGAAAAAGGGTCTGGCCTTTTCTGAAAATCAATCCTGGAATGGCGTCTTTGCGGGTCTGGTTTTCAATGGCATTGACCAGTGCGGTAAAAGAAATTTCCCCCTCGCCTTTGACAATGATATCCAGTTCAGGACAGGCCTTGAACAGGTGGTCTGCAAGAAATGTAGCGCCGGGACCGCCAAAGACAATATGGGTGTCCGGCACTATTTTTCTGGCCGCTTTTGCACAGTCAATGGCATTCCAGCGGTTGGGATTGGTGATGGAAAAGCCGATGATATCCGGTTTTTGTTCTGTAATGACCCGGGTAAACTGATCTATCGGGTTTTTGTCCCCAAGGTCTGCCAGATTAAGGATGGCAGTCCCAAATCCCTTGTCCAGCAGTTGGGCTGCAATATAGTACAGGCCGATGGGAACGATTCTGGCATCTTCTCCGGAGATTCGTTCGTCCAGGCAGGCCGGGTTGACCAGCAGAATTTGGTTTCTTTTTTCCATGATTTTTTTACCCGGAGGCTGCGTCTACCAGGACCTGATAATGATATCATCCAGTTTTCTTTTAGGAACATGGTGAACCTGGTTTTCATCCCTGTAGTATCGGATGTCCCCGTCTTCTTTGAGCGCTTCTATCCGCTGCTGTTCCACAGGTTTGCCAATGGCCAGGACCAGCTTGATTTCCATCGGGTCTTTGATGTCCAGAAATTTTTTAAGCTTTGGGATATTGATGGCCCCGAAAATACAGCCGGCAAGACCTGCGGCTCTTGCGCCCAGAAGAATGGTCTGGGCGGCAATGCCATGGTCGCACCAGAAATTGTCTGTAATGGAATGGTCGCCCAGAATGACAATATAGCCGGATGGGCGTTCATCTTTTTCAGGGCCTTTCCAGTCTGCCAGGTAGGCGGCCCACCCGAGGCACGAAAAAATCTCTTCATTTTTGCTGTCATCACAGCAGATGATATATTTTAAAGGCTGACGATTAGCTGCAGATGCCGTTTGTCTGGCAAGATCCACCAGCTGTTTGAGTATGGATTCATCCAGTTTGTGATGATTATCAAACCTTCTGCAGGACCTGTTTTTTTCCACCAGGGTTTTAAAATCAGCAAAGGACATGATCATTCTCCTTTGCATGCGGACCGTTCAAACCGGGGCATGGTAATTTCCAGCCATTCAATGATTTTATTCATTTCATCAGCCACCTGCTTTAATGCACGTCCCCGGTGACTGACTTTTCCTTTTTCTTCGACTGTGAGCTGGGCAAAGGTTTTGTTGAGTTCAGGATAGAAAAAAAGCGGATCATATCCAAATCCGTTATCGCCTTGAGGCTCAGTGGTCAGGACACCGCGGCATTCTCCTTCATAGGTCAGCGCAGCACCGGTGGGAACTGCAATGGATATCACACATTTGAAACCGGCACTTCTGTTTTCCTGGCCCTCCATGTCCTTGAGCAGTTTTTCAACATTATCCTGGTCTGTGGCATTTTCTCCGGCATATCTTGCAGAATATACGCCTGGTGCACCCTCCAGCGCATCCACGCACAGTCCTGAATCATCAGCCATGGCTGGATATCCCAGGAATCTTGCCGTAAGGGATGCTTTTTTATATGCATTGTCATCAAAGGTTGCCCCGTCTTCTATGATTTCCGGGATAGGGCCGAAATCAGACAGATTTTTGATTTCTACAGACGTGTTTTCCAGCAGTTTCTGAATTTCCCTTGTTTTTCCTTTGTTGGTGGTTGCCAGCACAATTATCTGTTCCAATGGTCTGCTCCATATTATGTTTTAAGGTTGTTTGATTGCCTGATAATATAAGACCCGGGCAGTTTTTGTAAAGGTTCTTTTGTAACCTCAAGGATATATAGTATTTCTATGCGTTTTAATCAGGCGGGTGCAGCTGGCTGGTTTGTGTTTAAAAAAAATATATGGTATCAAGGGTTTCATACAACGCATCGAGCTATAAAAGGAGTAAATATATGTCTTCATTTGCCAATGCCATGGAAGTATTTAAACTTCTGGATAAATCCAATTGCAGAAAATGTAATGAAGCAACCTGTCTTGCCTTTGCTTCAAAAGTATTTCTTGGCGAAAAATCATTACATCTGTGTCCGTCTTTAAGTCCGGAGGTTCTTGAAAAATATCAGGACAAACAGAAACAGAAAATGACCAGCGAAGAGTTTCGGGATATTCTGGTTGCGGATCTGAAGAAAGAAATTGAGACCTGTGATCTTGAAGCAGCAGCGTCAAGAGTGGGCGGTGTGTATGAAAAAGGCCGACTGACCATCCGGATATTAGGAAAACCTTTTTCAATTGATGCAAAAGGGCAGATGTATTCTGATATTCATATCAATCCCTGGATTGCAGGACCTGTTCTGCAGTATGTGCTTTACTGCAAAGGCATCCCGCTGACCGGTGAATGGGTGCCTTTCAGAGAACTCAAAGGCGGCCGCGAAAAAAACGGTCTGTTTGTTCAGCGTTCAGAAAAAGCGCTCAAGAAAATTGCAGATACTTATACGCCACTGTTTGAGGATCTGATCGGGCTTTTTAATGGCAAAGAGGTGGAAAATCATTATGAATCTGATATTTCACTGGTTTTATATCCGCTGCCCAGGGTTCCCATGCTGGTGTGCTATTGGAAACCGGATGACGGCATGGACTCAGATCTGAATCTGTTTTTTGATTCCTCTGCAGAAAATAATGCCAACATTGATATTGTGTATGGACTGTGTGCCGGCATTGTGGTGATGTTTGAAAAGATTACCTTGAAACATGGTCACAGCAAGTTTTGATCAGGGCTTCCCGGCAAGTTCGGTTTTTACGGCAATGCCTATTTTTTCAATGGTATAGGGTTTCTTGATATATCCGCCTGCGCCCAGTTGCATCACATCATTGACCTGTTGGGTTTTTGAGTATCCGCTGGCAATAATGGCTTTCTGTCCGGGTTTGAATTTTATGATTTCCCGGAAGGTTTCCAGGCCGTTCATCCCGGGATCCATGATCATGTCCAGGATGATCAGATCCACTTCATGGTCTTTCAGATATTCAACCGCAGCTTCTCCGCTTGCCACGGCAGTGGCCTGATAGCCTAATTTTTTAAGTGTGGCGCCTGCAATCTGTCTTTGTTCGGGCTGATCATCTACAATCAGGATTTTCTCGTTATTTCCCATATAATCAGCCGGGAAAAGTTTTTGCGCCGGTGTGATGGCCTCATCAGCACAGATCGGGAAATATAAATCAAAGACCGTGCCTTTGCCGGGTGTTGAAATAATGTCGATATATCCTTCATGGTCCTGAACCGTTCCCCAGACAACGGCCATGCCAAGCCCGGTACCGCTTCTTCCCATGACCTTTTTGGTGAAAAACGGTTCGAAAATATGGCTTAAATCTTCAGGAGAAATGCCGGTCCCCTGGTCTTCGACACTCAGGACAATATAATTTCCGGTTTCCACCCGGTCGTATCCTTTTACAGGCTTGCTCAAATGCCTGTTCAGTGTACGGATGATAATCTGTCCACTGCCGATCTGTGCTTCTGCCGCATTGGATATCAGATTCATCAGGGTTTTTTGAAGGTGAATGGAAGAACCTTTTAAAAAGGGGGTATCCGCATGAATTTCTGTTTTGACATTCACATTGGGATGAAAAGAAAGAATTTTTTTGTATTCAGGGGTGTGCAGAAAATTTAATACCAGATTATTTAAATCCAGAACTTCTCTTGCAATAACGCCCCGCCGGGAAAGCGTGAGCAGGTCCTGAACGATTTCAGCCGCCCGAAGACCTGAAGAGTGAATGACATCCAGCCCTTTTTTTATCGGGTCGTTTTCGTCAAGATCCATGGATAAAAGCTCCGGATAGGTGACAATCCCGGACAGAATATTATTCAAATCATGGGCAACACCGCCTGCCAGAAGCCCTAATGCTTCCATTTTCTGTGCCCGGAGCAGTTGTTCTTCCAGTTGTTTCTTTTCTTTTTCCATGGCTTTTTGAAAGGACAGATCCCGCAAAATACCTACAGATCCAATGGGGATATTATTATCATCGGTTATGACCCGTGCGTTTACAGAGCAGGGACGGACTTTTTTGTCCTTATCCCTCAGATGCACTTCAAAGTCTTTGAGAAAGCCTTTGGTGGATAATTGCTCTATTAATATTTCGCGCTGCTCCAGGCTGTCATAAATATCGATAAGGGAGCGTTTTTTTAAATCATCGGCTGTGTACTGGGAAATACTTTCTATTGAAGGACTGATTTCAACAATAGTGCCATCCAGACGGGTTTCAAAATATACATCCTGGATGTTTTCAAATATATGGCGGTATTTTTTTTCCGAGGCCGCAAGGTCGCTCATTGATTTTTGCAGCCCTTTCAAGATGGTTGTGACAGACAGTGTGGCCACAACATTCAGAAGCATGAAATTCAGGCTGATGATAACCCATTTTTCCAGGGCATTTTCAGATGCGATCAGCCAGGGATTGAAGTTGAAGGGTTCCATAAGGTCGGTGATTTTAAAATGAATAATGATGCCCAGACCGATAATTGTGCCAAAATTCAGGATCAGGGCAAAAGAAGCGGCCCGGTATCCCAGAAGCACACCGGTGATGATGGGGAAAAAAAACAGCCATACCGGCCCTGCACCAAAAGGACCCAGTGTCGTAATCAGAACCAGTCCAAGAACAAAAGAAATTACAGGGATCACTGCAGCCCGGATATCATAGGGAATATTTCGTCTGAAAAACAGGAAGAGAAGTAAAAAATACATGATGGTATCAATTGCAGCGACAACCCACAGCCCTTCTTTGATGGCAAGCAGCATGCTGGGAATATAAGTGATCGTTCCGAGTATGGCAGTTGCAAACAACAAAGTCAGCAGCACTTTTTCCTGCCAGTATCTAATGCCGTCCTGCTGGGCAAGGGTTGCCGGTAAAATGAATCTATCGATCAATTGCATGAATGTTTTCATTTGATATCGTTAAATCAATTATGTATTAATTTAATTATCAGGATAAGTGAATTTTTAAATGTATATCATTAATTATTTTGAAACGCCATCATTGTGTCAGAAATTTTTTAGTTAACTGAAAAGGACTGTGATTTGGAGAACAAAACAATTCTTGCCATAGACTGCGGCACCCAGAGCCTTCGCGCCATGCTTTTTTCTTCTGAAGGAGAACTGCTCTCAAGAGTTCAGGTTGAATATGCGCCGTGTTTCCGGCCCCATTCAGGGTGGGCTGAACAGGAGCCTGAACTGTATTGGGATTCTCTGGCAGCAGCCTGCAAAAAATTAAACCAGTCTGTTCCGCACTATTTCGCATCTGTCAAAGGGATGGGAATTACGACCCAGCGAAATACCATGGTGAATGTGGATAAAAAAGGCAAGGTGCTTCGGCCGGCCATTGTCTGGATGGATCAACGGCAGGCTCAGCCTGTCTGGGGCCAGCGTGGTATTTCCGGGGCAGGCCTGGCGCTTCTGGGTGTCAGAAAAAAAATAGGAGATATTCAGATTCAGGGGAAATGTAACTGGATCATGCAGAATCAACCGGGAATATGGGCGAAAACCTATAAATATCTCCAATTGTCCGGATTTTTAAACTACCGGCTGACCGGAATATTTTCAGACTCTGTGGCCTCCCAGATCGGACATATTCCTTTTGACTATAAAAACCAGAAATGGGCCGGCAGATTCAGACTTTCCCGGCGATTGTTTCCGGTTGAGGCGGATAAACTGCCGGATCTGATGCCGGCAGGCGAAGTTCTGGGGCTTGTGACGCCCCGGGCAGCAGAACAGACCGGTCTTCAAAAAGGGATTCCTGTCTTTGCCTGCGGGTCGGATAAGGGGTGTGAAACACTTGGGGCCGGTGTTATATCCGCATCCATGGCAAGTTTGAGTTTCGGCACGATTGCAACGGTCCAGACTTTATCTGAAAAATACATGGAACCTGTCAGTTATCTGCCAGCTTATCCTGCGCCTGTTCCAGGGTGCTATAATCCGGAGATCGAAATTTTCAGAGGGTTCTGGATGATCACCTGGTTTAAAAATGAATTTGCCCATTCAGAGGTGGAAAAGGCCAGACAAATGGGCGTGCCCACGGAAGAAATTTTAAACCAGTGCCTTGAGCGGACCCGGCCCGGTGCCATGGGGCTCGTGGTTCAGCCTTATTGGGGCGGAGGACTGGATCAGCCGGAAGCCAAAGGGGCCATGATTGGATTTGGCGATGTTCACACAAAAGATCATATATACCGGGCTGTAATAGAGGGCCTTGGGTTTGCCCTGAAAAACGGAATTGAAAAAATACAGAAAAAAACCCGGGTGAAGATGGTCAAAGCGGCTGTTTCCGGGGGCGCATCCCAGAGTGACGAGATCTGTAAAATTGCTGCAGATATTTTAAATCTTCCCATGATAAAAGGTCAGACCCATGAGACATCCGGTCTGGGTGCTGCTATTCTGGTTGCCAGAGGGTTGGGATGGTATCCGGATATCAGTGAGGCTGTTGAAAATATGGTTCATGTTGAAAAAATCTTCCATCCGGACAATACCCATGTGAAAATTTACAGGGAATTATATGAAAGGGTTTATTCCAGAATGTATGAAGCGCTAAAACCAATGTATTCTCATATCAGGCAGATTACCGGATATCCTGAATAATACTATTATGTTGAGACAGTTTGGTCCAGAACCTTGCGAATGCACCCAAGCAGATCATTTCTTAAAATGGGTTTTTGCAGATATTCAGATGCACCGATGGAAATGGCTTTTTCTTTTGTGATCAGGTCAGTGTACCCTGTGCAGATGATAATGGGGATATCCGGACGGATGGCAAGAATTTCACGGGACAATTGCAGGCCGGTCATGTCGGGCATGGTCATGTCCGTGATGACCAGATCATAAAAATCAGGATTTTTTCTGATTTCTTCAAGGGCCATCAGGCTGCTTGTGAATTTGGACGGGATATATCCGATATTGCCGACAATGGCGGCCATTGCTTCAACAATTGATTTTTCATCATCAACAATTAAAATTTTTTCAGTACCGCCCTGTATTTTTTTCGCAGGGACAACAGGTTCCGGAATATTCATCCCCATTGCAATAGGCAGGTAAATTAAAAAGTCCGTGCCTTTATTCTGTTCGCTTTTTACCCGTATATACCCCTTATGGTCCTGAATAATTCCGTGTACAACGGCCAGGCCCATGCCAGTGCCTTTGCCTTTTTCCTTGGTTGTAAAATACGGTTCGAAAATTTTGGTTATGATTTCAGGGGCAATTCCCGGTCCGGTATCAGATATCTGCAGGATAAGATAGTCACCTGCAGGGATATGGATACCATCCGGATATAAGATATCTGAATCAAACGATATTTCCTGGATATTGACAGCCAGTTCCCCGCCGGTTTCTTCCATGGCATGGAATGCATTGGTGCACAGGTTTAAAATGACCTGATGAATCTGGATAGGATTTGCCAGAATCGATTTTTTGCTGGAAACGGTTGAGTTTATCTTGATGGTGGAGGGAAGGGTGGAGCGAATCATGTTTAAAACTTCTGTGGTAATATCAGACAGGTTGACCGGTTTTTTTTCCGGGTTGGATTCCCTGCTGAAAGCCAGGATCTGACCGGTCAATTCCTTTGCCCGATGGGTGGCACCCAGAATTTTATCCAGATTTCCTGCAATTTCCCGGGCATTTTTCTGATTCACATATGCAAGCTCGGTATTGCCCATGATGACAGTGAGGATATTGTTAAAATCATGGGCAATGCCCCCGGCCAGTGTTCCAATGGCTTCCATTTTCTGGGCGTTCATCAGATGCTTTTCCAGATGTTTTCTCTGGGTGATATCGGTCCCCACACTGAGAATTTCCTTTAAGTTCCCGTCATTGTCGGTAATGGGTTTATTGCACCACTGGATATGGATTTTTTTTGTTCTGTCAATCAGGTGTTCTGTTTCAACCAGAGAAAATTTTTCCGGTGTAATACAGATATTTTCCACCATTTTCATTAAATTGTTTCGGGTGAATTGTGTTTTCGGGGAAATAAAATCCAGAATGTCTGTCCCGATGATTTCATCATGGGGATGTCCGAAAAGATTCAGGCCGAACTGGTTAACAAAGATGATTCTGCCGTCTGTATCCCATCGAAGAATAATGGTGCCTGCATTTTCAACCAGTTCCCTGTAATGTTTTTCACTGTTTTTAAGGTCGTTTGTCTTTTTTATCACCTGGGATTTGAGCATCCGGTTGAAAAAAACAAGCAATATGGCCACTCCAACAGTGATGAGAAAAGAGACTATCAGCCACCCGGGAATCATCTGGTGTTCAAAACTGCCGCCTAACCATACAGAAAGCTGGTGGTAGTATGCAGAGGATGTGTCCTTTTTCCATTCTGCCAGATAGGTGTCAATGGTGTTAAGAAGGTCCAGATTATTCCCTTTTTTTGTGGCAAAATAGACAGAAAACGGTGAGAAATGGATGGAAGTTCCGATCAGTTCGTATTTTTTTGCATGTCTCAGTCCGATGGGCTGATTTTTTAAATCCAGTACACTCTGAATTTCTCCATCGGGCCGGCTGAATACCTGCCCCCATATGTCCACCACAGACTCTTTGCTGAATGACATTTTATGGGCCCGTTCCGGTGAAAAAGCAATGGTGGGCATCAAATCTATTCTGCCGGATTCAAGAGTATCAAGACATTGGGAAAAACTTGCTGGAATATAGTTTATTTTCCAGTTTTCCCGGGATGCAATTTCGCTGATCAGCGACGGAAAAAGCCCTTTTGCCTTATTATTTTTATCTATAAAATGAACGGGTTCAAAGGAAAAAATACCCACATGTATAACGGATTCCGTCTTCTTTTCCTCTGCCGGGCAAGACTGGTGAAAGAAAAACAGGGAAAACAGAATAAACAGACAGATATTTTTTTTCATTTTATTCTTTTGTTTTTTTATATTGCAGGCAACGCCGCCTTTTTTTGAACCTGCCTTTGCAGGTTGCAGACCGGATGTTTGTGTTATTTGATCTTCAATTTTATATTATGGGTCTTAATTGTTGCATTCACAGCATCCGTAAGGGTCCCCAGTGTTACATTGGATGTGAATTTTTCTCCATTGCTGAAAATTTCTATTCCGCTGGAGCTCTTTTTGGTCAGCTTGAGAAGAACACCCAGTCCAAAACTTTTTGATACCTCAAATGGTTTTTCGCTATTTTCCATGATTGATCCTTTCTATCTGTCAGATTCTGTTTAAATTAAATTCAAACCGTATTGAATCTTTGATTCTATTATCGGCACTTTACTAAAAAAAATGCAATTCCTGTGCCATAAAAAAACAGATATTTTCCGGATGATAACGATATGCGTTTACTGGAAGGGTGTTGCAGGTAAAATATTTTTCAGGATAGATTCCTGTTCATCCAGGATTTCATTTAAAATGGACACATTTGTCATCGGGTTCATAATAACGCACCGAAGCACTACTGTATCATAATCATCCGTGGTGTTTATTTTCAGTTGTGTTCTGGATACAAAGCTTTTTCCAGCCTCTCTCTGGGTCCGTTGAATCCGGGTATTGATGTCATCCAGGATGGCATCCAGCCGTCGGCGTTCAATTTCATCGGCGGTTTTAAGCTGTTCTCTTATGTTTTCAGGGATCATTCTGTAAGTGACAATATTGAGTTGAGGCTTGGTGAGCAACTGGAAAAGGGGCCGTTTTTCAATAATTTCTGAAAATTGTCGGGCGGTTTCTATCCCGTATTCAATCATCAGGGCATATCCTCTGGAACCCATTATTTTAAGTGAACTGTCCAGAATAAGAGAATTGGCTTCCCGGGAGCCCTCAAGTGTTTTTATGCCAAGATCAACACTGCCCCGGCGATTTACATAACTGGAATGGTACACAATCTGATCAAGAGCCTTGGGGTCTTTAAAATAAACCATTCCGGCTGTCATGGGCATATAAAACTGCTTGTGGCAGTCAATACTGACTGAATCCGCCCGCTCAATCCCCTTGAGAAGATGACTGTATTTTTCTGACAGAAGAACCGGGCCTCCCCAGGCCGCATCCACATGGAAATGAATGCCATGTTTCTGGCAGATATCTGCAAGTTGCGGCAACGGATCTATAATTCCGGTTTCTGTGGCACCGGCTATTCCGACAATAGCGGCAATTTTTGTTTTTTTATCTGCACCAAATTCTTTGATTTTTTTCTTGAGTTTTACCAGATCAATGCTTCTGGTTTCATCCACATCAATGGGGATCACATTCTGGTTTCCAAACCCGAGAACACCACCGGCTTTTCTAAATGAGAAATGGCCTCTTTTTGATATAAGGATTACGACCCGTTCAAGGTCATGGGCTTTCATGGCCTGATAAAATCCGTCGGTTTCAATACTTTTAAAATCATCTTTCGGAGCAAACAGTTTATTTCTGGCAACCCAGAGAGCGGTCAGGTTTGCAGTGGTTCCACCGGTGGTAAAAACTCCCAGACAGGTTTCAGTATTTTGCACATGTTCAAGATAAAACGTCTCATCAAAATTGAAGATCATCCGGTGCATTTTGGCCAGAATCTGTTTTTCAAGCACTGATAAAACCTTTGATGTTTCAATTTTGATAACGTTCTGATTCAGCGCTGCAGTGATGGCTTTCAGATGGACCATGAAAAAAGGGATGGCTGATGTCATATGTCCTATGAAATAGGGGGAGGCAACGTTAACAGCCCTGGGGGCAATTTCATCAATGATGTCCTTGATGACATTTGCCAGTTTTTTTTGCGGATTCTTATTTATTTTTGTATCTGTGTATTCTTCGGCAAGCTTGATCAGACTTATTTCTTCGGTGACACCGACATGCTTGTTCAAAAAATCATGGAGACCGAACAGGATCTGTTCCATGTATTTAACCAGGACTTTTTTGCTGTTGTCATCTTCAGGGCGGATAAAAATCCGGCGAAGTGTTTCCCAGTCTGCTACAAGCGAAGCAGAATCTTTTTGAATTTGCGCCATGGCCCGTGCCTTCTTCTCCCAAGTATCTGTTTAAAGGCTTGTATAATGAACGTTTGCTTATTAATAGTCAATATATAATTGACCTGCAAAAATTTTATATGACCTGATACAGTTTTGTAATAAACGACAACCTTTGGTTTAAATAAACCTTTTCAAATCCAGCGATTGATTGTAAATTCCTAAAAAAAATGGACAGCCCAAAAGGAGACGGTTGATTATGGATCTGCACCAAAAGGATATTCTAACAAAGGTGACCCGGTATAATCTGATCCGGAACGGAAGAATGATTTATATTGATGTGCATCAGAAAATTCAGGGCACGCTGGCCGGTGATTTTATTGCAGTGCCCAATCTGGTGAATATTGTGGCAAAACCGGAGCATCAGGGTTTGGGGGATAATGAACAAAAAGCCCTTGAAGACTGCCTGAAAAAAGTTAAAGGCCTGAACCTGGAAGATCTTTTCCCGCAGAATAATTAATTCCGGTTTTTTATTCCCATGGACACGCCCAGATCCAGGGCGGTTCTGTTGATATCCAGAAAATCAGCAGGCACGGATTTTTCCAGGACGTTTATAATGGATTCGGGCCGGATCAGATCTGAAAGGCCAATGACTGCCCCCAGCATGCAGATGTTGAATACCAGAGGATTCCCGATTTTTTGCTGCACCGTGTCAAACATGGGAAGGGAAATATGTTTTGCAGCTACTTTTTTTTCAACTGTCACATATTTTGAGTCCACCAGCAGCAGACCGCCGGGCCGTATGAGAGAGGAAAACGTATTATAGCTTTCCTGGGTCAGGCTGATCAATATATTGGCCTGGGTCACTTTGGGGAAAAAAATCTGGTTATCATCTATAATCACATCACTTCGGGTGCTGCCTCCCCTTGCGGCTGCGCCATAGCTCTGGGACTGAACAGCATGTTTATTTTCAAAGAGTGCTGCGGCTTTGGCAAGAATAATTGCCGCGGTAATGACGCCCTGTCCGCCGGACCCTGAAAAAATCAGTCTGGATCGTTCCATTTATATATTTCCTTTCCTGTTATAGACTTTCTTTCATGGCTGTTGCGATAATCTGATCGTAGGCCTCACAATATTCCGGAACAGTTTTATCTTCAACAAAAATACCCCGCTGAATCAGATTCGGGTTGTTTTCCAGTTTTTTGGACCCGATTTTTGCAGTATGGGTGTTAAATCCTTCCATCATCTGTATGGCATCGCCTTCTTTATTTTTCCGGCCGTAATAGGTCGGACACTGGGTGAGAATTTCCACAACGGAAAACCCTTTGTGCGTAATGGCTTTTTTAATGATGTCCTTGGATTCGGTGGCGTGGAAAACCGTGGATCGGGCGACAAAGGTCGCACCGGCACTTTTTGCCAGATCAACAATATCAAAAGCTCTGTCAATGGTCAGATAGGGTGCGGTTGTGGCTTTTTTTCCGCTGCCGGATAACGGAGAAAACTGGCCGCCGGTCATGCCGTATATCCGGTTGTTCATGACAATGGCGGTGATATCAATATTTCTTCTGGCAGCATGGATAAAATGATTGCCGCCAATGGCAAGGGCGTCACCGTCCCCCATGGGAACAATGGCTTTTAACGAGGGTTTGGAAAGCTTGACACCGGTGGCAAAGGCAAGAGCCCGCCCATGAATGGTATGCAGTGTGTGAAAATCCACATATCCTGAAATCCTGGATGAACAGCCGATGCCTGATGTCACGACAATTTCATTTTTTTCAAGGCCCAGTTCATGGACCGCTCTGAGCAACGCTCCCAGCACAATTCCGTGGCCGCATCCGGGACACCATATATGGGGAAAATAGCGGTTCCGGATATAGTCTTTAAAATTGAATTCTTTTTGTTTCATGGTCAGACCCCTTTTCCCTGAATCATTCGTAATGCGGTTTTAATATCTGTGGGTGAAATCAGTTCGCCATCGATTCTGTTGCAGAGAAAAACCTTGTCAGGGGTATCAACAGCGCTTTTTACCTGGGCGACCAGTTGACCCATATTCATTTCAACCACCATGACAGCTTTTGCGCCAGCGCATTTTTCTCGTACCAGTTCCGCAGGAAAGGGCCAGATGGTCTGAAGTTCCAGAACACCCAGTTTGACTCCCCGGGCTTGTCTGTTTCTTGCCAGATGAATGGAGGATCTTGCAGCAGCACCATAGGAGACAAGAACATATTCTGCATTGTCCAGCCAGTATTCTTTATATCGGGTAATATCACTGACATTGTTTTCAATTTTATCCACCAGATGCCGTAACAGTCCCCGGACAATTTTCGGGTCATTGCTGGGAAATCCCCACATGTCATGAAAAAGTCCGGTAACATTATACCGGTGCTCTCCACCAAAATCGCTCATGGGCAACCGGCCGTCTTCTCTGGGTAGATACGGGTGATAATCCACGTCTTTGGGAACTGAGGTTTGAAGTCTTTTCACCACCGGGATCACTCCGGGGTCAGGGATAACCAGTTTTTCACGCATGTGTCCGATGACTTCGTCCAGAAGAATGATCACCGGAGTCCGATAGGTTTCGGCCATATTGAATGCATCCACCGTAATATTAAAGACATCCTGGTGACTGGATGCGGTCATGGCAATGATGGCATGATCCCCATGGGTTCCCCATCGGGCCTGGTTTATGTCACCCTGGCTGACGTGGGTGGGATTCCCTGTGGAGGGACCACCGCGCTGGACATTGGCAATAACGCAGGGAATCTCAGCCATACAGGCATATCCCAGTGCTTCCTGTTTTAATGAAAATCCCGGGCCGGATGTGGCAGTCATGACTTTATTGCCGGTGAGTGATGCGCCGATGATGGCACCCATGGAGGCGATCTCGTCCTCCATCTGGATAAATTTGCCGCCTTGCTGCGGCAGACGCGATGCCAGATGTTCGGCAATCTCTGTTGAAGGTGTGATGGGATATCCTGCAAAAAAATTGATTCCTGCATAGATTGCGCCTTCAACGCAGGCCTCGTTTCCCTGGATAAAACGGATATTGTTATGGGTGGTCATGATTGTCTTCCTTATCCATTATGATCTGTATGGCTAAATCCGGGCATCTGAGTTCACACAGTCTGCATGCGATACAGTCTTCAGGTCGGACTGCTTTTGCTTTGCCCTGTTCGTCAAATTCAAGCACCTTTTCAGGGCAAAAATGGATGCAGATGCCGCATCCCTTGCACCATTGTGTATCAATCAGATGCCTGATCCGGTTTTTTGTCCGGGGTTCGGACGGTTTATTTTTTGCCATATCTCCCTCATTGAAAAGATGACAATCTTTATTCATCTTTGCGGATTTGTCCGGGTTTTTATGTGAATGTCAAGGATGTGTGTTATTTCAGTGAACACAGGTCCATTCTTTTGTATTTCATAAAAAATTGCAAGGGGAAAACAGGAAAAACTGGTAAGAATATCTGTTGAATCATGATATGATGCCGGATATGATATCAGATTTTGAAAAAGATTTTAAAAATTTGTCCGGTGTTCAGACAAAAACAGGGAAGGATAAAGATTAATTGAAAAAAACGCCTCTTGTGAGCGTCATCCTGCCTACATATAATCGGGCATGGATACTGAAAACAGCGATAGATTCAGTTCTCTGTCAGGATTATTCTCCCATTGAACTGATTGTCATTGATGACGGATCAACCGATCATACCCAACAGCTTCTGGCGGACTACGGTGATCAACTGATGGTCTTAAGACAGGAAAATAAAGGGGTCAGCGCTGCAAGAAATGCAGGTATAAAAAAAAGTCGTGGAGAACTTTTGGCTCTTCTGGATTCGGATGATGCCTGGGAAAAACAGAAGATATCCTGCCAGGTGGATTTTTTTAATGCCCATCCTGAGGCCATGATCTGCCAGACCGAGGAAATATGGATCAGGAACAAAAAAAGGGTGAACCCGAAGGCAAGGCACAAAAAACCGTCAGGCATGATATTCGAGCCATCCTTGAATCTGTGCCTGGTCAGTCCGTCTGCGGTCATGATGCGAAAAGCACTGTTTGATATCAAAGGCTATTTTAATGAATCGTTTTCAGTGTGTGAGGATTATGATTTATGGCTTCGAATCAGCAGTTCGATTCCTGTTTTTTTGATTGATAAGCCGTATGTCATCAAAACCGGCGGGCACACGGATCAGTTGTCCGGCCTTCATTCCCAGGATAAAGTCAGGATTCAGTCCCTGGTGGCGCTTATCGAGTCGGGCAGCTTGACCCAGGACCAGATTCAAAAAACCCGGGTTGTATTGAAAAATAAATGTCTGATTTATGCCAACGGGTGTATCAAACGGAAAAGAATGGATGAAGGGAAATACTATATGGATCTTGCCGAATCCATTTAAAAATCGATGATTTTAATTTCATGGAGGATAATGCCGTTTTCTTCCTGGGCCAGTTCAATGATTTTGCAGTGTTTCAGTTCTTCTTTTAAAAATTTGGAAGAATGAGCGCCTTTGATCAGCGTATCCTGTGTAATGGTTTTACTGACAGAAACAAAAGGATTCGGTGGGGTTTTCATGGAAAATTCTTTCAATGCTTTTTTATCCAGGACCAGCGTTTTGTTTTTTTCCTCCAATTGTTTTATCTGCTTTTTGCAGGATTCGATATCCTTTGCAATCTGATCCTGGGTTTTAAAAATTCGGTTCAGTTCCTTTTCTGCTGTCTGTGCAGAGTCCTGAAGTTTTTTCATTTTGTTTGTTAATTGCTGAACCTGAACAAGGTTATTTGATTTTTCAAGCTCCGGTATGGATTTTTTGATCCGGGTTATTTCCACCTGGGATCGATCCTGAACCTGTGCTTTTTCCGATATCTGCTCGTAGAGGGCACGGTCCTGTTCTTCCAGTTTTTTGATTTCATCTTTTAAAGTTTTCACTTTGGCAACAAAGATTTTTAAGTCTTCATCAATCTGTTTGTCCAGAATTTCCATATGGTCGTCCACACCCACTTTCAATTTGACGGGGATGGAAGAAAAGGTTCCGATGTCGCCTGCTTCGATGCCCAGCTTTGCCGTGACCTGGCTGGAAATAATGTGACCTGTGGGGTTAATGCATTTGCCGCTTAAAATGATTTTGGAATCTATGATTTCCTTGGTTACGGTCAGATCTCCATACCCCATAATATTTGAATGATTAATAAATTTTGCCTGGGTATTGCCCTGGACAAAAATGGTTGAATCGGTAATGCCGCTGGAAACATTCAGATCTCCGGAAAGATCGATGGTCCCGCCCTCAATTTCCTGGACAGTCAGGTTGATGCCTTTGACTGTAAATCCTTCTTTTATCATTCCCTTGACCGTAATATTGCCCTTAAAATCAATATTGCCGGTTTCATAGTCAACATCTTTTGGGATGACAAGTTCCGGGTTGACGGAAATGGTGCCCAGTTTATCAAGGTGGGGCTGGCCGCTGATAGTCGCATATATGCAGTTTTCGTCTTCAGACATCCGGGCTCCTGTTCCTGCGGAAAAGACCGGATCAACTACTTCATCTATCGGAATGGAAGTTCCGGAAACAGTGATGCCGGGATTGCCCTGTTTTGCCGGTTTTTTTTCGGCAAGAAGCACGCCTTCGGTTGTGTAGGGGATATCCCCCCGGTTCCGGAAATCAATGGTGCCGTCTTCGTTGATTTTCCCCGCATTTGTATAATCGGTCTGGAAATGAAACTGTATCACCCCGTCTTCTCCCGGGACAGCCTCTTCACCCTGTGCGATACATATTTTCTCTTCACCAGATTTTGCCAGCCAGATTTCAATTTTTGCGTCCTCCAGCAAGCCATAGGCAATTTTTTTCTGTAAAAGCAGATCCAGGATATCAGATACGGTAACAGCCGGGCTGAGACCATCCGTGGGTTTAAGTTTTTTAATAAAGGCCCGGGTTTTAGAGTCTGAAACAGTAATTTTAAAATATTCATCCAGAACATGTTTATTTTTTATATCCTCTGCGCTTTCAAATTCCTCCGGTGCCTGGGGTGTTGTTGACGGTATCCCAACCGCATTGCTGAAGGCCGTTTTCAGGATATGGGAGATAATTTGCACCTGTTCTGTTTCTTTTGCAGAACCTGCAGGATCAATCAGATTTTCAAGATCCAGATTCACAGGGGGGATGTCATATCGGGTGGTTAACTGGTCAAATAATGTTTTTATGCCGTCACAAAGATTTACAAATTCCTTGTAATATGTTCTGGGACTGCCTGTTATGTTTTTATGATCCAGGAGTGTCTCAAGATTGATATCTGCATTTAAAAGCGCCTGGTTCTGCAGGGCTCTCTTTTTTGACGTGAGCATGCTCTTTTGAGCATTTTTTTCTTCAATCAGTGCCTGATAGTTTTTGCCTTTTTTTTTCAGTTTCTGGGCAATATTTAACATCTGCTTGTTCTGATGGTTGATGATGCGTTTAAGCTGTTCTTTTTTCATCGTATGCTTGAATTGCTTATAACAGCTTTTTGCCTGATGGATCAGAACCTCATCTTTGAAAGGAGTGATAATACAGGCATGGATATCTGCCTTGTTAATTGCATTTATCAGTATCTGGGATTTATCCCCGGGCACCATCAATATGCGCTGGGTAAAAGGTGAAATGGATTTTACCTGTGACAGGATATCATCTCCTTCCATTTTCGGCAGTTTAAAATTGCTGATAAACAGTGTGACCAGAGATGTTTTATGTGTGGCAAGGCAGTCCAGGGCTTCTTTTGATACGGTCTTACAGATCACATCCCATCCTTCTTTGGCAAGAATCGTCTGAACATGATTGGATATGGTTCTATCGTTTTCCAGGACAATGACTTTGGGTTTTCTTTTAGCAGTCATGCGGTATCATCTTTTCCCGTTGTCTGTTCGGGGCATTTCAAAGCCGTTTCTGTGTGCAGTTTCAGTGAACTGGCCATGGAGTGTCCGGATGGTTTCAGAAAACAGATCATAAATCTTTTCAGGGTCCGGGTTTCCGTCATTCAGCAGCATGTGTGCGGTGATCTGCGGTGACAAAATATCCGGGTTGACTGAAGGCTGGCTTAAGATATGCTGGATTTCTTTCTGGAGCTGTTCGATTTCCCTGTCAAGTGCAAGGATCGTTTTATTGTGAGATTTTACGGTTTCCATAAACTCGCAACTCAGATCGTATAATTTTGTATTTTGTTGTTTGGCAAGCCGGAGCAGTTTTTCATTTTCCATGAGAATTTCAAACTTGCCTATGCTCAGCTTGATGGCATCTAAAAGTTCGTCCGGGTCTATGGGCTTTGTTAAATAATGATGGATGATCCCTTTATTGACAACAGCGGTGATTGCATCGACATCTGCGTGGGCAGCCATCAGGCAGAGAATAGTATGCGGGCAGATGTCTTTGATATGTTCAAGGCATTGCATGCCTTTCATGCCGGCGATATCCTGCTCTGCGATAATAAAGGAAAACGGTTGGTCCCGGGTTTTAATCAGTTCCAGAGCCGCTTCTCCCGAGACTGAAAACGCCATTTTGACATGGGGCTCAATCAGGAGATTGTTGAAAATTTCTCGAGTACTCTGGTTATCATCAATAACAAGAATGCTATGCTGATATGAATCGTCCATGTTTGTGCCTGTGCCTTGGATGTGAATGTTATTTTTTTTACATTAGCGTCAATTTTTATCAAAATCAATATTAAAGGTTTTTTTTATTCAGAGCCAACGTATGTGCGGATGAGGCTAAGGATCTGATTTAAAATTTTTACCTGCGTTATTCATGAGCCTGTTTTGTCTTGACGCATCGTCAGGGATGCTGTAAATTGAACGGAATCATCTAAAATATCCTGTTATTATAAATAGTTAACATAAGAAAAACGGGTTAGATACAGAACGTATCCGCAGGTTTCACACCTGTAATAAAATGTAAAATAAAGATTAGGTATTGACATATTTAGCAAAATTGTAGTTCACTACAGTTTTTGATTAGATATGATTATGCAATAAATCAAGTATGGTAAATCGGTATGGCAAGATTTTATAAAATGATATTTTTAGTATGACAAATTAAAGTTATTTTTTAATATTTAAGGAAGGGTTTGTGCTATGGGAGTCTCATTAGACAAAATTCAGGAACTGAAACAAAAGCAGAACAAAATTATGGAAATGGGCGGAGAAAAAGCCCTTGCAAAAAGACAGGAAGCCGGAACACTGAATGCCAGACAAAGACTGAATATCCTGTTTGATGAAGGAACATTCAGGGAACTGGATATGTTTGTTACCCACAGATGCACCAATTTCGGAATGGAAGATATCGAGATCCCGGCAGACGGCGTGGTAACAGGGCATGGCAAGGTTGACGGCAGGATTGTATTTGCCTATGCTCAGGACTTTACCGCCAGAGCCGGTTCTTTGGGGGAAATGCAGGCCAAAAAGATCTGCAAGGTGATGGATATGGCTATCAAGTCTGGTGCGCCCATTATTGGCATGAACGATTCCGGTGGCGCACGGATTCAGGAAGGCATTGATGCGTTATCCGGCTATGGTGAAATCTTTTTTCGAAATTCAGCCGCTTCAGGAGTGATTCCACAGCTTACGGCAATTATGGGACCCACAGCAGGAGGGGCGGTGTATTCACCTGCCATGACCGATTTTATTTTCATGGTAAAAGAATCCAGCTATATGTTTATCACCGGACCGAATGTAATCAAGGCGGTTACCGGTGAAGAAATCACCTTTGAGGAGCTTGGCGGTGCCATGACGCATAATGAAAAATCAGGCGTAGCGCAGTTTGCCTGTGATTCAGATGAAGATGCCATTTTGCAGATCAGAACACTTTTATCCTATCTGCCATCCAACAATATGGAAGATCCGCCATATGTGGCGCCTGCTGACGATCCCAACAGAACAGATGATGATCTGGATACCATTATCCCGGACAATCCGAACACTGCCTATGATATTAAAAAGGTCATTGCATCCATTGTTGATGATGGCGAGTATTTTGAGCCGCATCAGTATTTTGCAAAAAACATCGTGGTCTGTTTTGCAAGGCTGAACGGAAACACCATCGGCATTATCGCCAACCAGCCAAAGCATATGGCAGGGTGCCTGGATATTGATGCTTCGGATAAGGCCACCCGGTTTATCCGGTTCTGCGATGCCTTTAATATTCCGATTCTGACTATTGCAGATGTTCCCGGATATCTTCCGGGCAGCAACCAGGAATGGGGCGGAATCATCCGTCATGGTGCCAAGCTGCTGTGGTGTTATTCTGAAGCCACTGTGCCAAAACTGCTTTTGATTACCCGTAAAGATTACGGTGGATCTTATATTGCCATGTGTTCAAGACATCTGGGCGCTGATATGGCATTTGCATGGCCCACTGCAGAAATTGCTGTCATGGGTGCTGAAGGGGCAGCCAATATCATCCATAAAAAAGAAATTGATGCTGCCAGTAATCCTGCAGCCAAACGCGAAGAAAAGATTGCAGAGTATAACGAAAAATTTTCCAATCCGTATTGTGCTGCTGCAAGAGGATATGTGGATGCAATTATCCAGCCGTCCCAAACCCGTCCTCGCCTGATTGATGCCTTGGAAGCCATGAAGACCAAAAGAGAATTAAGACCGGCTAAAAAACACGGAAACATACCTGTATAGGAAATATAAAGATGAAAACAGACAAAAAAAAATTAGCCGCAGCCATTGCTGCTGTTTATGCCCACCTGAGCACAACCGGACAGGCAGGATATGCACCGTCTGCGACCGAACCTGCTCAGGCGCAAACATTGTTGCCGCAGGTGCCGGCAATGCCGCTCAATATCTGGGGCATGTCCGGCCGACAGACACAGATGCAGGCCAATTCCATGATGCAGTGGCGGGCGTTTAAATAACATAGAATTAAGACTAGATTAAATTATATATCCAGGAGAAAATTAATGACAGATCACACTAAACTTAAAATGGTTGAGATGAACTACGATAAAGACCGGCCAAAAGCGGATAATCCGCTTCTGGTCGAGGATATTTCCCTGCGTGACGGTCACCAGTCCCTTTTTGCGACCCGGGGAAGAACAGAAGACATGATCCCGATCGCTGAGCGGATGGATGAAATCGGTTTCTGGGCCGCAGAAGTATGGGGAGGTGCAACCTTTGATACCATGCACCGTTTTCTGGGTGAAGATCCCTGGCAAAGACTGCGGACACTGAAACGCTATATGAAAAAAACACCGTTTTCCATGCTGCTTCGCGGACAGAATCTGGTGGGCTACAGAAATTATGCAGATGATCTGGCTAAGGCCTTTGTCAAAAAAACCGCTGAAAACGGTATGGAGATTTTCAGAACCTTTGATGCCTTGAATGATTATCGTAATTTTGAAACCGTTGTTCCGGTGATCAAGGAATGCGGATGTCATTTCCAGGGATGTATGTGCTATACATTGACTGAACCCCGTCTTGGCGGAGATGTTTATAACCTTGATTATTATCTGAAAAAAGCAAAAGATCTGGAAGCCATGGGCGCTGACTCCATCTGTATTAAAGACATGGCAGGCCTGTTGTCTCCCTATGATGCCTATGAGCTGGTCAAGGCATTGAAAGAGACGGTAAAGCCGCTGATCCATCTTCACAGTCATTTTACCTCCGGCATGTCTCCCATGGTTCATCTCAAAGCCATAGAAGCCGGCGTTGACATCATTGACACCTGCGTGACACCCTATGCCTACAGAACCTCCCATGCCGCACTGGAGCCCTTTGTCATGTCTTTGCTCGGCACCAGCAGGGATACCGGGTTTGATATTAAAGCCCTTGCTGAGATTAACGAGATTCTGGAAAGAGATGTCATGCCCAAATACAAACATCTTCTGGATGACACCAAAGTTTCCATGATTGATATCAATGTTCTTTTGCATCAGACCCCCGGCGGCATGCTGTCCAATCTCGTGAACCAGCTTCGTGAAATGGATGCCATTGACAAGATTGATGAAGTCTACAGACAACTGCCCAGAGTCAGACGGGAACTGGGCAATGTGCCATTGGTGACTCCGACCAGCCAGATTGTCGGTACCCAGACGGTGAACAATGTATTGTTTGATACACCGGATGAACGCTACAAAATGGTAACAGCCCAGGTAAGGGATCTGTGCTATGGTCTGTATGGAAAGACATCGACTCCCATTGATCCTGAAGTACAGAAAAAAGCACTTAAAGGGTATGAAAGAGGAGAAGAACCCATTTCCTGCCGTCCTGCTGAAGTGCTCAAGCCTGAACTTGAAGATGCAAAAGCGGCCATTGGTGATCTGGCTGTGGATGATGAAGATCTTATCCTGTATGCGATGTTCCCTGTTACCGGTAAAAAATATCTGATGCAAAAATATGGTAAAGAAAAGATGCCGGACAGCCTGAAGCCCATCACACTTGAAGATGTTGCCAAACAAAAGGCAATGATTGAAAAAGCCAAGAAGGGTGAGTTGGTTGAAAAATCAAAACTTGAAAATGCACCGGAAAAAAGTGAATATGCCCGTACCTTTAATGTATTTGTTGAAGGTGAGTATTTTGAAGTGGGGGTTGATGAAGTGGGAGGCGCCCCTGTTATCTCATATGCTGCACCTGCACCGGCTCCTGTTCAACCCGCACCCGCAGCAGCGCCAGCACCGGCCCCAAAAGCTGCCCCCAAGGCCGCACCAAAGGTTGCTGCACCCAAAGCTGCTCCTGCAGCAAGCGCCACCGGGACTCCTTTGACAGCGCCCATGCCCGGAATGATCATTAAATATGAGAAAAAAGTGGGGGATGCCGTAAAAAAAGGAGATACTGTTGTTGTTATTGAAGCCATGAAAATGGAAAATGCGCTTCCATCTCCTGTGGATGGTGTTGTGGCAGCCATTAATTTTTCAAGCGGTGATTCTGCTGCCAGAGGAGCTGTTCTGGCTGTAATCGAATAGCATTAAATAAATTATGATCCGGCACAGATATCTGCTGCCGATAAAAGCATACAGTTTGACAAATCAAGCTGTATGCTTATTTTTGGGGTCATGAAAATTTAAATGACCACCGAAAAGGAGATAAATCAATGGCGTTCGAAACAAAAGAAGAACTGCTTGAAAAATATATTAAACTGGAAAAACCCCATTGTCCGGACTGTAATGCCCAGATGACATTATGGGAAGTCCCGCCGATTAATTTCAGTGACGGGCTGGGGTGGGGTACACCCTATTTATTTGTATGCTTCAATGATGAATGTCCCAGCTATAAAAAAGGCTGGGACCATATGCAGGAGACAATGGAAACCCAGGCCTCCTATCGCTGTTTTATTGAGCCCGGACAGAAGAATTTTGAATATATGCCGGTTTTCAGTCCCATGGGCGCCACAGGGGGAGTGCTTGATGATGAAACCCTTATTCGTGAAGAAGCCAGAAAAGAACTGATAAAACAGACATTTTCAATTTTAACGGATTATTATCTGTCAAAAGACTGGGATGAGATTTTAAAAATCAGCCTTGATCCGAAGATTCCGCCCAAGGCCCGTTTGAAAGCCATTGAAATGGTGGGCGATATTGGCGAAAGTGAGGCAACTGAACATCTGATCAACCACAAATTTCCGACTCCGATACTCCAGCAGGAGGTTGAAAAGGCAGTTGAAAAGCTTCATGCAAGACATTATACCCGGGAGTGCCCGTATTGTGCAGAGATTATCAAGCAGAGAGCAAAGGTCTGCAGACACTGCGACAAAGCATTATCCTAGCACCTGTTCGATTTAATTAAATATTGACCTTCTCAAGATTAAAGGAGCGGTAAATAATCATTTCCCGCTCCTTTCTGTTTTCATCCAGTGCCCTGAATTCCAGCGTTTTGAAAAATGTCTTTGCCCGGCTTTTTGAAGGAATGTCTTCAAGACTGCTGCCAATGGTTTTTCCTGTGAGTGTATCCAGAATCACTGCATTGACGGCATCTGTTGAAACCGCAAAAGGGATCTGGTATTGGTATATCAGGCGGGCACCTGCCAGAATTTCTCTTTCATATGATCCGATGGAACCTGCCACGCAGGTGATTGCCATCATGGCTTTTTCCTTGCAAAAAACAATCAGGTCGATGGAAGAATCATAGTCTTCTCCTTTGAACTGAACCGTGATGGGTTCATCCACCCTGATATCTGTTTTATCATACCCTTTTTCAATAACTAAAAATTTTTCAAAGGCCTGCCGGGTAGCTTCTGCGCCGATATTCCGGACAGCCTTGCCAGTAATAAAATCTTTGATGATATAATCCATGGTCATATTAATGAAGATCCTGTCATTTGAGGGGGCTGTTCAAGGCCCAGAATTTTTAAGATTGTGGGGGCGATGTCCCCTAAAATACCATTTTTCAAAGGAGTGTGTTTGTATTTTTGTCCGGCCAGAATCAGGTTAACCGGATTCAGCGTGTGTGCGGTGTGCGGGGAACCATCTGTGGCTATCATCTGTTCTGAATTCCCGTGATCTGCTGTTACAAGAGCGGTTCCCCCGGTTTTCCAGATCTGTTCAACCACCATTTGAACACAGGCATCCACGGTTTCACATCCTTTGATGGCCGCTTCAAGTACTCCGGTGTGTCCCACCATGTCCATATTGGCAAAATTCAAAACAATAAATTCAAAGTCGCCGGATTGAATTTTTTCACAGGCCATTTGAGCCACTTCAAATGCGCTCATTTCAGGTTTTTGATCATAGGTGGCCACATCCCTGGGTGAAGGAATCAATATGCGTTCTTCTCCGGGAAAGATTTTTTCATCTCCGCCGTTAAAAAAATAGGTGACATGGGCATATTTTTCAGTCTCTGCAATTCGAAGCTGGGGGATATGGTGTTTGCTTAATATTTCCCCCAGAATATTATCCAGATGTTGCGGCCCGAAGGCAACAGGCAGATCAAAGGTTTCATCATACTGGGTCATGCATACAAACCCTGAAAGTTCAGGCGTATTTTCCCGTTTAAATTCAGTGAAATTTTTCTGGGTGAATGCCCGGGTGATTTCCTTTGCACGATCCGCCCTGAAATTAAAAAAAACAATTCCATCCCCGTCTTTTATGGTGCCCGAAGGGGAGTTTTGATCATCTGCCCCGGTCGCAATGATAACCGGATGAACAAATTCGTCTGTCTGATCCGCATCATAGGATTTTTGGATGGCAATTATCGGATCTGATTCAATGGTGCCTTTTGCGTTTGTAAATAAATCATAGGCTTTTTGAACTCTGTCCCATCGGGTATCCCTGTCCATGGCCCAGTAACGGCCGACAATGGATGCAATTTTTCCGTACTGACGCTGATCCATAAAAGACTTAAGCTGTCTGACATACTCGATTCCGCTGTGCGGCGGTGTGTCCCGCCCATCCAGTATGGGATGGATAAACAGATGGGTGATATTATTCTGTCTGGCCATATCAATTAAAGCTGTCAGATGAGACATATGGCTGTGAACCCCGCCATCGGACAAAAGTCCTATCAGGTGAAGGCTTTGATCTTTTTGTGAAACCTGCTGCATGAGGCGGACAAGTTCCGGATTTTTAAAAAAAGACTGATCTTTGATGGCTTCATTGATTCTTACCAGACTTTGCAATACGCGCCGGCCAGCACCAATATTCATATGACCCACTTCTGAATTGCCCATGGTGCCATCGGGCAGTCCCACAGCTTCTCCGGAGCAGAGCAGCTCACAGCAGGGAAAGTCGGTTTTAAGGCGTTTTAAAAACGGGGCTTTGGCAAGAGCACAGGCATTTCCGCGGGTTTCCCTGCTAACGCCCCAGCCGTCCAGGATCATCAGTATGTTTACAGGATGCATGTCAGTCGTCATCGTCTTTTTCCCCCTGTTTATGGGTCATATTGTCAAATTCTGAAAGATCAAATACCGGAGCATCTGCCCAGAATCCTTCGAGATCATAAAAGGATTTTGCCTCGGATTCAAAAATATGAATGACAATATCACCATAGTCAAGCAGTGCCCATTCTCCCTCTTTGACACCCTCTTCACCGATTGACTTGATTTTCAGCTCTTTCATGCGTTTAATCAGGTGCTGGGCAAGGGAGGTGACCTGCCGGTGAGAAGCGGCCTCCACAATAACAATGACATCTGTATAGGATGTCAGATCTTTCAGACCCAGGGCACTTACAGACAGGGCTTTGCGCTCAAATACAGGAATGATATATTTTTTAAGGTGATCGGGTAAAACGGTAATTGGGGTCATTGATATAATTCCTTTGTTCTGATGATGTCTTCAACAATTCGGGGTACCAGTCGGTCTATCGATTCATTATTTTTTATTCGTTTGCGGATAAGAGAAGAGGAAATATCGATTTTAGGTACCTGGCAAATAAAAAGTTGGTGTTTGGTTTTATGGGAAAACGTATTGCTGTGTTTATCAAAAATGTATCCTTTTGATATGTTCTCGTCAATAAAAGAGATGATGGTATTGTAATTTTCCCAGTTTCCTCTGAGCATGATGATAATTTTAACTGAATCAAAGATCTGGTCATTGCGTTCCCATGTGGTGATGTCCAGAAAAGCATCAGAGCCCATCAGAAGATAAAAATCGGTATCCAGGCCATACTCGGCCTTAAATTCATTGATGGTATCAATCGTGTAGGACGGTCCCTGTCTTAACAGCTCTTTGTCCGAGGCAAACAGATGGTTGCAGCCTTTTAGGCTTTCCTTGACCATTTGAAACCGGTATTGGGCAGGCGCAAGATTTTTTTCAGGTTTATGCGGTGGCGTTGCCGAGGGAATAAAAAATATTTTTTCCAGATCAAAGGTTTTCCGGACATATTCAATAATGCCCAGATGACCATTGTGTACAGGATTAAATGTTCCTCCGAAAAGCCCGATATCCATTTTTATTTCTTCAGTAATTCAGATGACAATAATTTAACCAGTTCCTTTGTTCCTTCCCCGGTGGCAGCGGACAGGCAGTGTATCTGAATATCTTTCAATGCCCGGGTAAATGCCAAAGCCTGCTCTTTGGTGCCGGGCAGATCCATTTTATTGAGAACGACCACCTGGGCTTTTTGGGCCAGTTTCTCGCTGTACCTGGACAATTCATTGTTAATGATGTTAAAGGCATGAAGCGGGTTTTCATTATCAATTGCCGAGGCATCAATCAGATGGACTAAAATGCCGGTGCGTTCAATATGTTTTAAAAAACTGATCCCAAGGCCGGTGCCTTCATGGGCACCTTCGATAAGTCCGGGTATGTCTGCTACTGCAAACGGTTCTCCAAAAGGGGGTTCCACCATTCCAAGGATGGGTGTCAGTGTGGTAAACGGATAATCAGCAATCTTCGGGCGTGCCTGGGAAATGGCGCTGATCAGCGTGGATTTTCCTGCATTGGGAAGACCGACAAGACCGACATCTGCCAGGAGTTTGAGCTCCAGTTTGAGTTTGAGTTCTTCTCCGGGTATGCCGCGCTGTGAATGTCTGGGGGCGCGGTTGGTCGCGGTTGCGAACCGTTTGTTCCCCCGACCGCCCATGCCGCCGTGCAGCAAGATATATTCTGTGGAATTATCAGTGAGATCGACAATCAGTTCGCCGGTTTGGGCATTTGTAATAAGGGTTCCGGGAGGCAGTTCTAGATAACAGTGTTCTCCGTTCTTCCCATGTTTCTGCTTTCCCATGCCCGGCATTCCATTTTTGGCATGGAACAGTTTCTGACGCCGATAATTGTATAGTGTTCTAGTTCCGGGGTCTGTCTTTATTATGACATGACCGCCGTCACCGCCGTCACCGCCGTCAGGTCCGCCTTTTTCAATAAAGCGTTCGCGGCGGAAGCTGGTACATCCGCGTCCGCCGTCACCTGATTTGACAGTAATAATTGCCTCATCTACAAATTTCACGCTTCATAAACGCTGACTTTTTTTCTGTCACGGCCTTTTCTTTCGAAGGTTACCACACCATCGATTTTTGCAAAAAGGGTAAAATCCTTACCCATGCCGACATTGTTGCCGGGATGAATTTTGGACCCGACCTGTCTGACAAGAATATTTCCGGCCAGAACATTTTCACCGCCGAATTTTTTTATGCCGCGTCTTTGACCATCTGAATCGCGGCCGTTTCTTGAACTTCCCGCTGCTTTTTTATGTGACATTGAAGTCTCCTTTCAATTCCGGATAGATATTTTAAACGGTAATGGAATCAATTTTAATTTCTGTATAATGCTGGCGATGGCCGCGCATTTTTCTGTACCCTTTGCGGCGTTTGTATTTAAACACCAGCTGTTTTCTATCTCTTGCCTGATCAAGGATATGGGCTTTAACCGAGGCGGTTTCGATTTTCGGGGCACCCAGTGTAATGGTCTCGCCATCTGAATACATGAGGATATTGTCAAATTCAATTTCAGAACCTTCTGTCCCGTCAAGTTTCTCAACTTTAAGGATCTGTTCTTCATGAACCTTATATTGCTTCCCCCCGGTTTTAATGACTGCGTACATTTTTAAACTCTCCTTATAATTTCAATATCTTCGCAATTTTAAAAACTCGTTATAGTATACTTGCCTGCAGAATTTGTCAAGATAAACAATTCCTGAACGGGGCACTTGTATATAAATAATTCGAATGGTGTTTTCCTGAATAGATTACCTTTTGTCTCTGGATGTGACGTTGACAGTTCCTATGCCGGACTGCACTTGCGTCAGAAAAACTCGTTTCACTCAAACAGTTCCTGCCGCTTTTTGTTACGTCCGGTAGAATCTGTATCAACTGGTCATATATGCTTCGCAAGATAATCCAGGCAGAACAATAACCTGCCCTCGTTTTTAAGTCAAATTATTCTATTTTGTTATCAATGAAGTGTAATGCCTATCAAATTTATTGAATCAATATTTTGTATTGGTACCTTGAAAGGAATAGATATTGTGAGTGTGTGGGAGCCTTTCAGGCGAGCTCACACGCACTCATAATTCTATTCCCTGGTATTTAATGTTTGCATTAAAATGGATAGGTCATAG
>Ga0180009_10000366_pt1 | contig 64700 bp, 61 predicted proteins | sample OS_PC_MetaG_FD_123537 | JGI IMG/M metagenome (GOLD analysis project Ga0180009, IMG submission 123537) | Groundwater microbial communities from the Aspo Hard Rock Laboratory (HRL) deep subsurface site, Sweden - OS_PC_MetaG | ecosystem: Environmental > Aquatic > Deep subsurface > Groundwater... | reverse complement strand
CGGCGACCCCGACACCCCCATCGACGCGACGCTTCTGCATGTTGAACCGGCAACGGAGGCATTCCAGAGCTCGACCGACACGACCGCGAGCACCTCCTCCTCTTCCGCCGTCTATTACAATGGCGTTTTGTCGGTACCCAATGAGGACGGCTTGCTCAGGATCTCCATGACGGCGCAGGTGACCATCGTCACCGCCGAAACCCTCAATGCCCTGGTCGTGCCGGCCTCGGCCGTTTCGACCGGCCCGCGTGGCGAATCCATGGTCCAGGTCTATGACGCCGTTTCCGGGTCCATCACGCCGCGCCGCGTCTCCACCGGGCTCGACAACAAGGTGCTCATCGAAATCACCGACGGTGTTTCGGAAGGCGAGCTCGTGGTCACCAAGGGCAGCTTTGCCGGCACGGGCATGGCATCGGGCGCCAATGGCAATTCCGGTTCACGCGGCGCTTTCGGCGGGGCGGGTGGCGGATTCCTCGCTGGCGGCGGCGGCCCGCCTCCGGGAGGCTAGGCGAATGGATGCCGAAGGCGTGGAGCGTGTGATATGAACGAAAACCGTGCCATAGCGGACGACTTCGCGGTGCCCTCGACCGCGTCGGTCCATGACCGCGCGAGGGTCGCCGGCGACGCGGCGCCGATCATTTCGCTGCGCGGGCTCCGCCGCGAATTCGCGAGTGGCGACGAGATCATCGTGGCGCTCGACGACCTCGACCTCGACATTTGGCGCGGCGAGATGGTCGCCATTGTCGGCTCGTCCGGTTCGGGCAAGTCGACCCTGATGAACGTGCTCGGCTGCCTCGACCAGGCCTTTTCCGGCGAATACAGGTTCGACGGCCGCGACATCCGCAAATACGGCGTCGACGAACTGGCCGAATTGCGCCGCGAGCATTTCGGCTTCATCTTCCAGCGCTATCAGCTTCTCGCCGATCTCGACGCCGTCGAGAACGTCGAATTGCCGGCGGTTTATTCCGGCGTGCGCGGCGGCGACCGCCATCGGCGCGCCCGCGATCTTCTGACCCGGCTCGGTCTTGGCGACCGCATGAGCCACCGGCCCAACGCTTTGTCCGGCGGCCAGCAGCAGCGCGTCTCGGTGGCGCGGGCGCTGATGAACGGCGGCGAGGTGATCTTTGCCGACGAACCGACCGGAGCGCTCGACAGCCATACCGGCGCCGAGCTGCTCGAACTGTTGCACCAGCTCAACCGCGAGGGCCACACGATCATTGTCGTGACCCACGAGAAGGGGCTGGCCGAAAGCCTGCCGCGCCAGATCGAATTGCGTGACGGCGCGGTGGTGTCGGACACGCGGAACACGGATGCGGAATATCGCGAGCTCCCGCAGCGTCACGCACGCCTCAAGCGTAACTGGGGTGTCGTCGACACCGTGTCCCGCGTGTTTCAGGCCTTCGCCATCGCGATGCGGGCGATGATGAGCCACAAGCTCAGGACCTTTCTGACCATGCTCGGCATCATCATCGGCATAGCCTCGGTGGTGTCGGTGGTCGGGCTGGGCCAGGGCTCGCAGGAAATGGTGCTCAACAACATCCGTTCCATCGGCACCAACACGATCAACGTCTTCGCCGGCCAGGGATTCCGTGACCGCGGCGGACCGCGCATCGAAACGCTGGTGCCCGCCGATGCCGAAGCCATCGCGCAACTGGCGAGCGCCGACAGTGCCACGCCGAGCGTTTCGGCCAACGGCACCGGGCTATACCGCAACATCTCCGCTTCGGTCTCGATGACCGGGGTCGGCGAGCAGTATTTCCGCGTCAATGGCCGCGAATTCACCGCCGGTGTCGCCTTCGACGAGCAAAGCGTTTCAACCTATGCCCAGGAGGTGGTGATCGACGAAACGACGCGCGACACCTTCTTCACCAATGGCGAAAACCCGCTCGGGCAGGTGATCCTGATCGGCAAGCTGCCGCTGCGCGTCATCGGCGTGGTCAAATCGAGCACGGGCTTCGGGCCGAACGCCAACCAGCTCAGCGTCTACGCGCCCTACACCACCGTCATGAGCCGCATGCTCGGCCAGACCTATCTGCAATCGATCACAGTTCGCGTCGCCGACGATGCCTCGATGGACGATGCCGAGGCCGAGATCGAGGCGCTTCTGACCGCGCGTCACGGCACCGAGGACTTCACCTTGATGAACACCGACACGATTCGCGAGACGATTCAGTCGACGACGCAGACCATGACGCTCTTCATCTCGGCCATCGCGCTGATCTCGCTTCTGGTCGGCGGCATCGGCGTGATGAACATCATGCTCGTCTCGGTGACCGAACGGACGCGCGAGATCGGCGTCCGGCTCGCCATCGGCGCGAGGCGCGGCGACATCCTGCGCCAGTTCCTCATCGAGGCGGTTCTGGTCTGCATCGTCGGCGGTGGCATCGGTGTAGCCCTGTCGCTTGGCATCTCGATGCTGGTGCCACTCTTCATCGCCGGCCTCACCGTCCCGTTCTCGGCGGTGACCGTCGCGGCGGCCTTCGCCTCCTCGACCCTCATCGGTGTCCTGTTCGGCTTCATGCCGGCCCGCTCGGCGGCGCGGCTCGATCCGGTCGAGGCGCTGGCTTTCGAATAGGAGGCGGCGTTCCTCAGTTCTTCGGTTCGAACTGACCGGGCGAGAAGTGGTAGGCGGTCGAGCAGAACTCGCAGGTCACCTCGATCTCGCCGTTGACGGCCATATCCCTTCGTTCCTCGGCAGTGAAATTGTTCATCAGCATATCCTCGATGCGCTCGGCCGAGCACGAGCATCGCTCCTCGAGCGGCTCGGCATCGAAAAGCCTTAGGCGCGTCTCGTGGAACAGGCGAAACAGCAGCCGTTCGGAGGACACGTCCGGATCGACCAGTTCGGCGTCGCCGAGCGTCGCCAGAAGCGCCTTGGCCTCGGTCCAGCCGTCCGGCTCTGCAAAATGCGGATCGGCGGTTTCGGGATTGTCGAAATCGCCGTCGCCGGGCAGGTCGGGCAGGTGCCGCTTGCCATCCCGCGGCAGGTATTGCACCAGCATGCCTTCGGCGCGCCAGCGCGGGCGATCGCCGCGCTTGGCGTGCTCGGCCACCGCCAGCCGCACCTCGGTCGGGATCTGCTCGGACTGCAGGAAATAATGGCGGGCCGCCACCTCGAAGCCGTCGCCTTCGAGAGCGACAATGCCCTGATAGCGGTCCATATGGGTGCCCTGGTCGACGGTCATGGCCAGATGGCCCGTGCCGAGCAGGTCGGCCGGCGATGTCCTGCCGGCGGCCGTGGCGGCATCGACGGCCGCCGCGTCGAACTTGGCGCAGGCCCTTAGGCCATCCGGCGCATCGAGATCGACCACGATCATCGAAACCGGACCCTCGGAATTGGTCTGAAGAATGAATTTTCCGTCGTATTTCAGCGACGAGCCGATCAGCGCGGTCAGAACGATGGCCTCGCCCAAAAGCCGCGACACCGGCTCGGGATAGTCGTGACGCCTCAGGATGGCATCGAGGGCCGGCCCGAGCCGCACCACCCGTCCACGACAGTCGAGCGCCTCGAGGGTGAAGGGCACCGCGACATCGTCGCCGCTTTCCGGCCGGTCGAGACCGAAATCGGTCAGTTCCGCTTGCGCCATGACGGCTCCCCTACAGTTCTTCGATGCCGAAGGCCCAGAGCAGGATGGCCTTCTGGACGTGCAGGCGGTTCTCCGCCTCGTCGAAGACCACCGATTGCGGTCCGTCGATCACCTCGTCGGTAACCTCGTCGCCGCGATGGGCCGGCAGGCAGTGCATGAACACCGAATTGGGTGCCGCCTCGGCCATCAGGCGCGTGTCGACGCGCCAGGGGCTCAAGACCTTGCGCCGCTCCTTGGCGTCGGTATCGCCCATCGACACCCAGGTGTCGGTGATGACGAGATCGGCGCCGGAAACGGCCTGGCGCGGGTCGTCGACCAGCCTGACGGCGCCGCCGGTGGCCTCGATGTCGACGAGAAGGCCCTGATCTGGGCCGTATTCCTCGGGCGTCGACACGGTCAGGGTATTGCCGAATGCCCTTGTCGCATGCACCCAGGAGGCGAGCACGTTGTTGCTGTCGCCGACCCAGACGACCTTCCGGCCTGCGATCGGGCCGCGATGCTCCTCATAGGTCAAGATGTCGGCCATGACCTGGCAGGGATGCGAACGCCGCGTCAGCCCGTTGATGACCGGTACGGACGAAGCACCGGCCAGCTCCATAAGGTCGTCATGGCTGAGGATACGGATCATGATGGCGTCGACATAGCGCGACATCACCCGCGCCGTGTCGGCGAGCGTTTCTTCGCGCGCAAGCTGCATCTCGTGGCCGGTCAGCATCAGCGTCTCGCCGCCGAGCTGACGCATGCCGACATCGAACGACACGCGGGTGCGCGTCGATTCGCGTTCGAAGATCATCGCCAGCACCTTGTCCTTCAGAAGCAGCGGGCGTTCGCCGGCCTTGAGGCGCGCCTTGAGATCGGCGGCAAGGCCGAGAATGCGCCGCAAGTCCGGGGCGGAAAAATCCGACAGATCGAGAAAATGCCGCAACGGGCCGCTTTGTGCGGTGGTCATCATCTTACGTCCCTGGTTTTTCGGCGCGTCGTCCGGAGCCTTGTCTAAAAAAGTGGGCACCGCTTTTCCGGTTCGGACATGCGACCATTCGAACACACGCCCTAGCCCGCATTGCCGGCATGGGCCTCGAGGGCGTCGCCGATGATGCCGACCGCCTCCTCGATATCCTTTTCGGTCACGATCAGAGGCGGCAGCAAGCGAAGCACATTATCGCCCGCCGCCACCGCCAGAAGGCGACGATCGCGCAGGCGCGCGACGAAATCACGCACGGGCGGGGTGATCTTGATGCCGGCGATCAGCCCCTTGCCGCGTGTTTCGACGACGAGATCGGGAAAACGCTGCGCCAGTTGCTGCAGGTGCCAACCGAGCAGCCGGCCCATTTCTTCGGCGTGTTCGAGAAAGCCCGGCGCGAGCACGCGGTCCATGACGGCGTTGCCGACGGCGCAGGCCATCGGGTTGCCGCCATAGGTCGAACCATGCGTGCCCGGCACCATGCATTTCGCCACCGCCTCGGTGGCAAGGCAGGCGCCGAGGGGAAAACCGCCGCCAATGGCTTTGGCGATGGCCATGATGTCCGGGACGATGCCGGCCCATTCATGGGCGAACAGCCGCCCGGTCCGGCCCATGCCGCACTGCACCTCGTCAAGGATCAAGAGCATGCCATGTTTGTCGCACAGGGTGCGCAGCCCCTTGAGATAGTCGGTCGACATGGCGGTGACGCCGCCCTCGCCCTGCACCGGCTCGATGAGGATGGCGGCGGTGTTCTTGTCGACCAGCGCCTCGACCGCGGCGAGATCGCCGGGCCGCGTGTGCTTGAATCCCGGCATGGGCGGGCCGAAACCCTCGAGATAGGCGGGATTGCCGCCGGCCGCGATGGTGCCGAGCGTGCGGCCGTGGAAGGAGCCGGAAAAGGCGATGATGTCGTAGCGTTCCGGTTCGCCCCTGTCGAAAAAGAAGCGCCGCGCCGTCTTGATGGCGCATTCGAGCGCCTCGGCGCCGGAATTGGTGAAGAACACCCTGTCGGCGAAAGTTACCGCGCACAGGCGCTCGGCCAGCCGCTCGGCCTCGGGAATGGTGAAGATGTTGGAGACGTGCCAGACCCTGTCGGCCTGCGCCTTGAGCGCCTCGACGACATGGGCGTCATGATGGCCGAGGGCGTTGACGCCGATGCCGGAATTGAAATCGAGATAGGACGTGCCGTCCGCGGTGAACAGGCGCATGCCCTCGCCCCGCACGAAGGCGAGATCGGACCGGGCATAGGTGCCAAAGAGCGCGGACATGTCGTTTTCCAAAACCGGGCGCCGGACGCGGCGCGTTGACGAGATTACCAGCGTCGCATCGTCGGCGCGAAAGGACGCATGCCGCCTTTTCGCACGATGCCTCGTGTTCAAAAACCAAAAACGCGCCGCTTTGGGCGGCACGTTGAGAGGCGGTTTATGCCGTTTTACGGCTGAAAAGTCAACGAATGGACAAGGTGTGCCGGGCAAGCCGCTGATATGACTCGCTTTCCCCCAACGAACCGGAAAATCTGCGATTTTCGGGGAAACAGCCGCCAGACTCTTGCGCCGGATTCCGCCGATTGTGTAGTATGAGTGCTGTTGGGGACACGATATCTGGTGTGGCGGACCCCCTCCATATACGAGCGCTAGAAGTTCGGGTCGGCTGCTTCATTTGCCGGCATGGGAATGGATTCTGCCACCACCTTTGGGCCAGGGAGCGGGTTGCATGAGTTGGACGGACGAGCGCGTCGAGTTGCTGAAAAAGCTCTGGATGGAGGGCCTGAGCGCCAGCCAGATTGCCAATGAACTCGGCGACGGGGTGACGCGCAATGCCGTGATCGGCAAAGTGCACAGGCTCAAGCTTTCGGCACGCGCCAAGCCCGCCAGCACGGCGCCGCGTCCGCGCGCGGCCAACCGGCCGACGGTGCACCGAGCTCCCACGGGCGGGTCCGTCTCGCAGGGGATCAAGCGTCGCGTCATGCACGCCGCGCCGACCATCGGTGCCACGGCGCTCAAGCCGAGCGAGGATTTTGCCATCGAGCACGAGCCCGAACTCGCCGACGTGCATGAGCTGCTCATCCCCGAAAGCGAGCGGCTGAGCCTGCTCGATCTCAACGAACACACCTGCAAGTGGCCGATCGGCGACCCCCTGAACCCAGATTTCCATTTCTGCGGTCGTCCGCCCAAGGACGACCATCCCTATTGCGAGTTTCATGCCCGCCGCGCCTATCACCAGGTGGACAAGAAGAGGCGGTAGCGCGTTTCCGTGCAAAGTGGGTGCCGGGAAACCGGCTGGAATTGGCTGCCGAGTTCTTGAGTTCGCGTATTCTTTGTGACTTCCAGGAAAGGCGCTTCCGGGGCGGAAGTGCCTTTTCTCGTTGGTCATCGGCCGGCCGGTAGCGGCGACGCCGCAACAAGCCCCAGCCGCTCGCGGCGCGACCACCGGACCGTCAGGACGATGGCGACAAAGCCGAGACCGGCGGCCAGCCCGGTCCACACGCCGACGCCGCGCCAGTCCAGAACGAAACCGCAGAGATAGGCCGTCCCAAGACCGACGACCCAATAGCCGATCATGGCGACGAGCATGGGCTTGCGCGTGTCCGACAGGCCGCGCAGGGCCGAGGCCATCGCCACCTGGGTCCCGTCGAAGAACTGGAACAGGCCCGCCACCACCAGATAGGACATAGCCAGCTCGATCACCGCGATGTTTTCCGGCCGGGCCGGATCGAGGAAGAGCACCGCCAGGTGGCGCGGCGCGAAGACGAACAGGGTGAAGGTGGTCGACATGAACATGAGCGTCAGGATGAGCGCGATCCAGCCGGCCCGGCCGACCCGTGCCCGGTCGCGCGCCCCCTCGGCCAAGCCGACGCGGATGGTCGTGGCCTGGGCCAGACCCAGCGGCACCATGAAGCTCAGCGAGGCGCATTGCACTGCTATGGCGTGGGCGGCGACGGAATCGGCGCCGATCCATCCCATCATGAACACGGCAAGTCCGAACAGCCCGACCTCGGAGATCTGCGTCAGGCCGATGGGGGCGCCGATACGGAAAACCTCGAAAAAGCGCGGCCAGTCCGGCTTGAAGAACCTGACCAGCACGAAATGGCGCCGGTATTTGGGATGGATCACCGCATAGGCGGCGCCAAGGCCCAGCATGAGCCAGTTGGCGATCGAGGTGGCGATGCCGGCGCCGACAATGCCGAGAGCCGGCAGGCCGGCAGCGCCGAAGATCAATCCATAGGCCAAGAACCCGTTGACGACGACCGCGACCACGACAATGGCGAGCACGGCGCCGGTATTGCCCTTGGCCGAGATGAACAGGCGAAAGACCATGAAGCCGAGCGCCGGCGGCACGCTGTAGGCGCCGAAATCGAGATAGAGCGCGGCGAGATCGGCCGCCTCGGCCGGCTGGCCGAGCAAGGGGAAAATGTGCTCGGCCCCAATCAGGATCGGCACGATGACGGCGGAAAGGGCAATGGCGACCCACAATCCCTGGCGCACCGTGCGGCGCACCGACTTGATCTGCCGCGCCCCGATCGCCTGCGCCACCATGGGTGCGGTCGCCATGAGCACGCCGAACCCGCCGACGAGCAGCGGACTGAGAAGCGCCATGGCCAGCGACATGCCGGCCAGTGACCTGGCGCCGAGCCAGCCCATCAGCACCACGTCGGTGGTGAAGAACGCCGCCTGCGCCAGTTGCGAGAAAACCAGCGGCCAGGCGAGGACCAGCATCGCCCTTGCCTCGAGGAGCCATGGCGCGCGCCGGGACGGCACGGATTCGGACCGCATGGGTTTCGCCCTTCAACCAACGCCCGCCCGGAATCGCGGCGAGCCGGTCGTTATAATGGAGCGGACGGGTGCTGTCGCCGTTTCGACCCATGCATTTTGCTTATGGCGGCGATCTGCGCCGGCGCATTTGCATTCTGAGTTTCTAACAGAGTCGACTGGACGCCGATTGCTGGCTGGCGTTTGCTTGCTCTGGTCGTCGGCGACTCCTCGAGAAACCTGTCAAGCATTCTTTGCGGCGACGGATGCGACTTTCACGACATTGAACGATTGTGCGGTGCAAATTAGCTTTGATCGCCCATATGCTAGCCGGGCGAATACCGAAAGCCATTTTTGCTATCTACGGGGGACATAGTGTCGATTTCTCAGGGCGAAGTTCCTACCAATCCGTCAACCGGAGTTGTTGAGATAATCCGACGTTTTTGGTGGGCTATTCCAATCATCCTTTTTGCTTGGTGGTTCATGTCGTTGCGTAACGAATTGGTAGTAGAGCGGCTTAGTTCTGAAGATCCATTTTTTAGTGTTGCCATGGTAACCGCAGAAATATACAATAAAGGTGATGGGCATGAATATTCATATCACATTGAACTCGGTGGCTCCGACACAGAATATTGCTCTGGAAGCTTTTTTATTGGAAGTCGTGAGCGAAGAAGGATAAATTTTGATTGCACAGCGCTAGATGGATACACGGGAACGTACAGACTTATAACAATGAAAAAGTAGTTTTCAAGTCAGAAACAAATAGACTATACATCTCTGATATGTCTATCCATCGAAAATAAGGGCGCCTTCAAGCGCCCTAGTTTTTGTCGTGACCGTAGTCGCTACCAATTTGATCAGGCCTTGCGCCGCTATTTCGGCGCCAGCACCATGACCATCTGGCGGCCTTCCGAGCGCGGGGTCATTTCAACCTTTGAGAGTTCCCCGGTTTCATCGCGCACCTTGTGCAGCAGTTCGAGACCGAGGTCCTGATGCGCCATTTCGCGGCCGCGGAAGCGCATGGTGACCTTCACCTTGTCGCCGTCCTCGAGGAATTTTTGCACCGAGCGCATCTTCACCTCATAGTCATGGGTGTCGATGTTGGGGCGCATCTTGATTTCCTTGACCTCGATGACCTTCTGCTTCTTGCGGGCTTCGGCGGCTTTTTTCTGCGCGGCATACTTGAACTTGCCGAGATCGAGAATCTTGCACACCGGCGGCGAGGCGTTCGGGGAAATGGCGACGAGGTCCAGGCCGGCTTCGGCGGACATAGCCAAGGCTTCGGAAGTCTTGACGACTCCACGGTTGGTACCTTCGGCATCGATCAGCTGAACTTCCGGGGCGTTGATATCCTCATTGGCTGGCGGCCCGTCCTTCTGGGGCGCCACGGGTCTCATAGGGCGACGAATGGTGCGCAATCCTTCTGTTGTTTGTACCAAGGGTGGAAGCCTATCTAGAATCGTGTCTTCACTTTGTGAAGTCAACACTCGCTGCGACGAATTGGTTGCATAGGGAAGAACCGGGCATGGAAACCAGGCGCATTGTCGTCGGACAGGGCGATGCGGCACGCGATATCGCCGTGGCCCAACGTTCCGGCGCGCATCCCGGTCTGTTCTGGCTCGGCGGCTTCAAATCCGAGATGACCGGCACCAAGGCCGCGGCACTCGATGCCCTCGGCGCTGAAATGGGCGTTGGCGTCACCCGCTTCGACTATTCCGGGCACGGCCTGTCGGGCGGCAGTTTCCTCGACGGCACCATCTCGCGCTGGCTCGAGGAAGCCCTTGCCGTTTTCGGCCTGACGACCGGCCCGCAGATCGTTGTCGGTTCCTCGATGGGCGGTTGGATGGCCCTTTTGCTCAACAGGGCCCTGCGCGAGGCTGGCGGGAGCCGCGTCAAGGCGCTGGCGCTCGTCGCCCCGGCTATCGACATGACCGAGGACCTGATGCGCGCGACCTTTACGCCGGCCGAACTGCACGACCTGCACGCCACGGGCCGGGTCGAAAGGCCGTCCGCCTATTCCGACGAACCCCATGTGCTCACCGAAAGGCTCATCGTCGACGGATCGAGGCACGTGCTTTTCGGTCACGGCTCGATCGTTGTCGGGTGTCCGGTCGCGATCCTGCAGGGTGGGCAGGACGCGGCTGTGCCCTTGACCCATGCCCTGAAGCTTTTGAGCCATCTGACCCTCGATCCGGTGAGCTTCACGCTGGTGCCCGACGGCGATCACCGCCTGAGCCGGCCCGAGGATTTGGAGCGGCTGAAAGAGACGGTGCGGCGGCTCGTGGCGGAATAGGGCGCGGAGCGTCGAAAAAAGCGATCTAGCGCGTCGTCGCCAGCCGCGCCCTCGCCTGCCCGTCCGCATCGAAATTGTCCGGGTCGAGCCAGGCTTCGTAGACTTTTTTCAGTTCCGGCCAGTCCTCGTCGAGCATCGAGAACCAGGCCGTGTCGCGGTTTTCGCCCTTGACGATCATGTCCTTGCGGAAAATGCCCTCGAAGCGGAAGCCAAAGCGGAGCGCCGCCCGCATCGAGGGCAAATTGAGATCGTTGCACTTCCATTCGAAGCGGCGATAGCCGAGGGTTTGAAAGACGTATCGCGCCGTCAGAAAGAACGCCTCGGTGGCGATGCGTGTCCGCGAGATGCCGCGCCCCCACAGGACGTCGCCGATCTCGACCGAGCGATGCTCGGGGCGGATGCGCATGAAGGCGTGCCGTCCACCGCAAAGCCCGGTACCCTGGTCGAGGACCGCCAGATAGAGCCATTCGGCATGATCTCTTGCGGCGCGCACCCAAGCGCGGTGCGCCTCGGCGTCGATGGGCGTCCGGCTCGACATGTAGCGGTAGCGCGCCTCGAGCCCTTCCCCCGATATTGCCGCCCAGAGCGCGTCGGCATGACGCTCTTCAAGCGGTTCGAGCCGGCAGTAGCGGCCGTCGAGCGTCACCTTTTGCGGCGGTGCGCCCGGTTCGAGAACACTCATTGTCACAATCCTTCATAGATGGCCGTCAGGCCGTGACGATAGGTCGGGTACAAAAGCTCGATGCCGAGCGCCTTCTTGATCGCCGCATTCGCGACGCGCTTGTTGTCGGAATAAAAGCTGCGCGCCATGGGTGTCATCTCGGCGATTTCGAAATCCACCTCGGGCGGCGGCGATCTGCCGATCAGGCCGGCGGCATAGGAAACCACCTCCTGCGGCGGCGCCGGTTCGTCGTCGGCGAGATTGAAAGTGCCGGACAGCCGGGCCCGCGCGGCGAGCGCCGTCACCCTGGCGATGTCCTCGACATGGATGCGGTTGAACACCTGGCCCTTCTTGACGATGCGGCGGGCCGTGCCCGCTTCGAGCTTGTCGAGGCCGGACCGGCCCGGCCCGTAGATTCCGGCGAGCCTGAGGATGGTCAGCGGCACGCGCCTTTTTGCCGCGAAATCGCGCCAGGCCTGTTCCGCCGCGACCCGCCAGCGCGACCTGAGATTGAGCGGCCTGAGCTCGGCCGTCTCGTCGATCCAGGCGCCGCCATGATCGCCATAGACGCCGACTGTCGAGAAATAGCACAGCCATTCGAGCCGATCGGATGCCATCAGGTCGTCGGCGTGGAAGCGCAGGACCGGCGCGCCGCCTTCGCCCGGCGGCGCCGAGGCGATGACGTGGCTCGCCCGCGCCAGCGGCGCCCGAAGGCTCTCGCACGGCGCGGTGCCGTCGAAGCCATGCACCTCGATCCTTTCGAGGCCGAGCGCATGCGCGCGATCGAGCGACCGGCTGGTGCCAGCGATGTCGAGATCGGCGCCGCAGGTCTCGCGCAGGGCGCGCACCGCGGCACGCGCGGAAAAGCCGAGGCCGAAAATGAAAACCTTCATGAGACAATGTCTTCGAAACGGGGTGTCAGATCGCCGACCCACTCGTTTGCGACCTCGGGATCGCTCTCTGTGGGCCGGTGATGGGCGCGGGCGGCGGCGATTCTAGTCGGCGCGGCCAGCCGACGGAAGGCCCAGATGGCGGCGCCGCGCACGAGCGGGTCGGCATGGTCGAGCCGGGATTCGACAAGGGGCAGCAGGCGCCCGGATGCGCTGTTGCCGAGCGCGATCATGACATTGCGCAAAAAGCGCGCATGGCCGAGCCGCTTGATCGTCGATCCGGCGAACAGCTTGCCGAAACCGGCCGCGTCCAGTTGCGCCAGGCCGGCGAGGTCCGGCGCGACGAGATCGGCCCGCGCCTGCAATTTGGCTTCCCTCGTTTCGGAGGCGAACTTGTTCCAAGGGCAGACGGCGAGACAGTCGTCGCAGCCGAAGACGCGATTGCCCATCGGGGCGCGATAGGCGCGCGGGATCTGGCCCTTCGCCTCGACGCTCCAATAGGCAAGGCACTTGCGCGCGTCGAGCTGGAAGGGTGCCGGAAAGGCATCTGTCGGGCAGATGTCAAGGCAGCGCCGGCACGTCCCGCAGCTTTGCGCATGCGGGGCGTCCGCCGGCAGTTCCGCCGTCGTCAGGATGGCTCCGAGAAACAGCCACGATCCGAACTGGCGCGACACCAGCACGGTGTGCTTGCCCTGCCAGCCGATGCCGGCCGCCTCGCCGAACGGCTTTTCCATCAGCGGCGCGGTGTCGACGAAGACCTTGACCTCGGCGCCGCTCCGCCGCGCCAAAAGGCCGGCCAGGTCCTTGAGCCTGCCCTTGACGATGTCGTGATAATCACGGTTGCGGGCGAAAACCGAGATAAGGGCCTTCTCGCGTTCCGCCAGCAGCTTCATCGGATCCTCGGCCGGCCCGTAGTTCATCCCGACCATTACGAGCGATCGCGCCTCGGGCCAGAGACCGCGCGGCGATTTGCGGCGCGCGGCGGTCGATGCCATCCAGTCCATGTCGCCATGCCAGCCGCGCGCGATGGCTGCATCGAGTCGGGCGGGCAGATCGGGCCGCGCGTCGGCCGGGGCGATGCCGAAGGCGCTAAAGCCGAGGGCAGTTGCGCGCGCCCGCAATTCGGCAACCAGCGGTTCGGGTCCGATTGTCAAAAATCGAGGTCCGCATAGGTCCTGGAGGGCGGCATGTGGATGACCCGGTCGGAAAGGAGCGGCCGGAAGGCTGGGCGCGACTTGAGCCGCGCGAACCAGGATTTCACCTCCTCGTGCACGTCCCAGGAGACATCGCCGAGATAATCGAGCGCCGACAGGTGCGCGGCGAGGGCGAAATCGGCGAGGGTCAGGTCCGGACCGGCGAGCCAGCGCCGCGTCGCCAGCAGATAGGCGAAATACTGCATGTGTTCGGAAAGATTGGCCTTGGCGGCCCTTAGGGCCGATGGGTCGGGCGAGCCCTGACCCAGTTCGCGCTTGCCGATCTTTTCCTCGAGCACATAGCGGGTCACCTCGTCGTTGAGCCGCAGCATCACCCAGTCGTACATGCGCCACATCTCGGCGCGGGTCGCGATGTCGACGGGGATGAGGCCCGCCACCTGCGAGGGTGCGTGCTGCGCCTCGATATGATGCATCACCGCGCTGGGGCCGATCACCGCCCGGGTGCCGTCCTCCAGAAGCAGCGGCACGGTCGCCGCCGGATCGATATCGACGAGCCGCGCGTCGCGCTTCCAGTGGCTGACATCCTCGAGCTTTGGATCGACGCCGTATTCCCCGAGCATCAGCCGGACGAGACGGCACGACGGGTCGAGGCGATGCTGCAATAGGGTCGGCATGGCGGTGCAACGAGCTCCCGGTTGGCGCCTTACACTTCGGGCCGAAACAGGCTAGAAGCGTCGAATTCGGATAAAGCGATTGCCTCTTGGATAGGAGATGAAATGAGCGCCGATCAAGGTCTTTTTGTGCCGATAATTCAAGGTTTCATCGAAGGCTTAACGGAGTATTTACCCGTTTCCTCGACTGGGCACCTGCTTCTCGCCGAGCATTTTTTCGGCCTGCACGAGCCGGACGCCTTCATCGTGATGATCCAGTTCGGCGCCATCCTCGCCGTGATCACGGTCTATTTCAAAAAGCTCTACGAGCTCATCGTCGATGCCCTCAAGGGCAACAGGGGCGCATGGATGTTCGCCCTCAACGTCGTTCTGGCCTCGGTTCCGGCCGGCCTGGTGGGGTTCCTCGCCCATGATTTCATCCAGGGCGTGCTCTACGAAAGCCCTGCGCTCATCTGCTGGATGCTGCTGATCGGCGGGTTCATCCTGCTCGTCATCGACCGGCTGCCCCTTAAGCCGCGCTATACCGACATTTATACCTATCCCTGGCACCTGAGCCTCGTTATCGGCCTGTTCCAGATGCTGGCGCTCATCCCCGGGGTGTCCCGTTCCGGCGCAACCATCGTCGGCTCGCTCCTGTTCGGCACCGACAAGCGCTCGGCGATGGAATTCACCTTCTTCATTGCCCTGCCGATCATGTTCGGCGCCTTCGCCTACGATTTCTACAAGAACACCGACGCCATCCTCCATGGCGGCGCCGGCACCGACATCGCCATCGGTTTCGTCGTGGCGCTTGTCGTCGCCATTCTCGTGGTGCGCTATCTGCTCGACTTCGTCAGGAACTACGGCTTCGCCTTCTTCGCCTGGTGGCGCATCGTGGTCGGCGGCGGCGGGCTGATCGCGCTCTATCTGATGGGCTGAACCGCTATTCGATGAGATTGGCGAGGATCGCCGCGGCGATGTTGGAATAGCCGTCGGTCCAGGGTCGGATGAGCGGATGGGGCGGGCGCTCGCGCCAGCCCTCGAGCCTTTCGAGCATCTCCACCGGCCCGACGGCGACCGCCGCGACCTTGTTCTTGAGCCTGCCGAGCGATCCGGCCTCGTCGGGCGAGAACAGGATGTAGCGGCTGTCGAGTCCGACCGCCGCCGCGGTCGCGGTCACAACCGAGGCGATGTCGGCGAACCGGTTGGAGACGTGAAAGAAGACAAGGCCCTCTGGCGCCAGCTTGTGGCGATAGAGTTCGAGCGCCTCGCCGGTCAGAAGATGCGCCGGGATCGCGTCGGACGAGAAGGCATCGACAATGACGAGGTCGAAGCCGGCATCCGGTTCGGCGGCAAGGGTCAACCGTGCGTCGCCGAGGACGATTGGTGCCTCCGGCGTGCAGTCGCCGACATAGGAAAACAGCGCCCTGTTTGTGGCGATGGCGACGACGGCCGGGTCGATCTCGAAGAACCGCCAATCCTCGCCCGCTTCCGCGTGGCAAGCCATGGCGCCGGCGCCGAGGCCGATGACGCCGACCCGCATGCGGTCCCGCGTCTCGCGCATGAGCCGCACCGCATCGCCGAATGGCCCTTCGAAGCTGTAATAGGCGAGCGGAATGCCGGAAAGCCCCGGTTCGACCAATTGCAGATTGTGCGTCGTGTCGCCGTGAAGATAGCGATGCACCGTGCCGGACGGCGTTTCGGTTTCGGTGACCCGCGACACGCCGAAGAAATTGCGCGTGAGTGCAATCGTGTCGCCGAACGGATCGAGCCCGAGCCGCGGCAGCAGGACTTCGACGGCGAACAGCGCCACGGCGGCGGCGAGAAAGGTGCGCAAGGGCCGCGCGCCGGCCAGTAGCACCGCAAAGAACCCGACCAGAAGCGCGGCGATGAGATAGCCGTTGCGTTGTTCGGCCACTCCGCCGACAAGCGCAAGGCTCCACAGCAGCAGCAACAGGCCGATGGCGAAAACAATGTCGACGCGCCGGTCGGCGGCCCAGCTGCGCCGGAGCGGCAGGAAGGCGGCGGCGGCCACCAGCATGAGCGGATATTCGAGAACGGTCGGCAGGAGATAAGGCGCGACCAGTGCCGTCAGCGCCCCGCCCATCACCCCGCCCGCCGACATCAAAAGGTAGAATTCGGTCAGCCGGTCGGCCGGCGGGCGCCGTCCGGCGAGATCGGCATGGCAGATCAGGGCGGCAAAAAAGAACAGGCTAAGATGCAGCACGAGCATCAGCGGCGCATTGGCCCACAAGAAGACATCGAACATCAGCGCGAAAGCCAGAAGCGCGACAAAGCCCCAGGCGATGAAGGCCATGGGCAGGGCGCCGCGCCGCTCGAAGACGAGGACGAACGTCACGAGGTAGAGCGCCAGCGGCAGCACCCACAACAGCGGCATGGCGGCGATATTGGTAGAAATATGGGCCGTCACGCCGATGAGAAGGCTTGAGGGCACCGCCGATGCCAAAAGCCATCTTAGCCGGGTCCGCAGCGCCGGCGTCACCGATCGGGACGTATCGGCTGCGGCCAGCACCGCTTCGGCATCGGCGCTCCCCGCCTTCCGTCCGCTCCAGCCGATGGCGGCGACGGCGACGATCAGGACGCCATAGAACAGGGTCCAGATGCCGGTCTGGCCCTTGAGATCGAACAGCGGCTCGATGGCAAAGGGGTAGGCGAACAGCGCCAGGACGGAACCGAGATTGCTCGTCGCATAGAGGAAGTAGGGATCGCGGGCACGGGCGTGACCGCTTTTCGAAAACCAGTTCTGCAACAGCGGCGCATTGGCCGACAGGGCGAAAAAGGGCAGTCCGAGCGCCAGCGCAAAGGCGAACAGCAGCCGCAATTCGTAAAAGGGCGCATCCGGCGCCGGCAGCAGGTCGGCATCAAGGCTCATCGGCAGGACCAGCAGCCCGAGCGCCAGAACGACCGGATGCACCAGCGCCTGCAGGCGCGGCGACAGGCCCTTCGAGATCAGATGGGCGTAGGCATAGCCGAGGAACAGGCTGGCCTGGAAGAACACCGTTGCCGTGGACCAGACCGACGGGGCGCCGCCGAGCATCGGCAGGGCGAGCTTCGCAAACATCGGTTCGACCGAGAACAGCAGCCCGGCGGAAAGGAACAGCGTCGCCCCGTAGCCGAGTACGAGGGCGGTGTTTCGCACTCCGGCCACGGCAACCGCATCCGCCATTGGCGGCCCTCCCGACTGAGATACCGCAAACAATTGCGCGCCAGTGGTGAACAAGTGGTTTCAGGCGGGCCGGCTGCCGGCGTGGATCGCGACGAGCCGGACGAGGGCGCGGATCTTGTCGTGATGAATGTCAAGGCCGAGACCGTCGACCGATGCCGTTGTGGCGCGGGTCACCCCGTCGACGGCGCCAGCCTTTTCGAGCGCCGCGAACAACAGGCGGTCGGTCTCCGGCGTGAAATGCCGAAGAAGCGCCGCGCGCCGCGCCGGCATGGCCAGCGCCAGCATCGCGACGAGCCCGTAGACGCCCCAATTGGAGACGCCGCAAAGGGTCAGGTGATCGACCCTGGTGCGGCTGGCAATGACGGCGCCATGGGTGATCGCCCTGGCGATGCGCCTTTCCCCGATCCGGCCCATGCCGATCTCGTTACCGCCATCGGCGAAGCCGGCCGTTATCCACGGCGCATCGCGAAACAGGAAATCGCTCGGCGTGAAGCTTCCGTCGAGCCGTTCGGCCCGCATGGAATAGTGGAAGCCGTCCCGCGCCGCGCCCGGGCGTTCGATGGCGAAAAGATGGGTCAGCCCGAAGGCTTCGAGCTCGGCGCGAACACGCCGCCGTTCCGGTGCACCATCTCCGGCCATGGTGACGACAAGGGGATCGAAGGGCAAGCCCAGCGCCCTCGCCACATCCGCGATAGCCTCGGCCAGGCAAGCAAAGTCGGCATCGAGCACGAAGACGAGCGGCCAGCCGAGCACGGCGGCGGCGATGGCGAGATGGCCGGCGCCGATCGGGCCATCGTTCTCGAAGGTCACCCCGCCGCCGGCGCGCGGGATGGGAAAGCCGGTGACCACGCCGAGGCGCGGAGGACTCTCACGGCCGACCAGCGAACGGACGAGCGACGGCAGCCCGAAGCTCAGGCGGGTTTCGAGACATTCGGCGCCGCGCGCCGCGCCATCGCGCACGAGCGTGCGAACCGCCTGGGCGAATTGCCGATCGAGCGTCGCGCGCGCCAGCCGGATCTGCCGACGCGCGGCGTCGCGCTCAGGCGTTGGCGCGGTCGAACTGGCCATTGCGACGGAACCGCCAGAGATAGGTCGGCAGAACGACATCCATTGCCGTGGCGGCGATGCCGAGGCCGGCCAGCGTGCGCCGCTCCCTTGCGGCCGCGTCGGACACCACATTGTCCTTCTGCAAGAGTACGGCCTGATCGGCGGTGAACAGCTTCCACGGGCTTAGTTGCGCGATCGACCCCATGAATCTGGCGAGGCCCGGTCCGATCGGCAGCAGCATGGGCCGTCTCTGGATTTCAGTCAGCAGCCGTTCGAGCAGTTCGCGCATGGTCTCGACCTCGGGACCGCCGAGCTCGTAGACCATGCCGGGCCGGGCGACGCCGGCGACGGCCGCCGTGAAGGCCTCGGCCACGTCGCCGACATAGACCGGCTGGAAGCGCGAGGCGCCGCCGATCAGCGGCAGCACCGGCGACAGCCGGGCGATCTCACCAAACAGGTTGAAAAAGCCGTCGTCGCGCCCGAAGACCAGCGAGGGCCTAAAGATCACCGCCTCGGGAAAGGCCTTGAACACTTCGGCCTCGCCCAGGGCCTTGGAACGGGCATAGGCGCTCGGGGAGTCCGCGTCGGCGCCGAGGGCAGACATGTGGACGAGCCGTGCGGCGCCGACTTCGGCGGCGGCCTCGGCGACGTTCCTGGCGCCCGTCGCATGCACCGCCATGAAGCGCTGGCGCCCCGATTCGTTGAGGATTCCCGTCAGATTGACGACCACATCGGCTCCGGCAGCGGCGCGTAGCACCGACGCCTTGTTCCTCAGATTGGCCTGGACCGGCTGCACCTGTCCGGGAAAACCGAACATCCTGACCTCGCCGGCAAGGTCGGGACGACGGACCGCGACGCGGACGCGATAGCCCAATCGGGCGATTTCCTGGGTGACATTATTGCCGATGAAGCCGGACCCGCCGAAAACGGTCACCAACCCCTTGCCGGTCTCGTCCATCGCCACGCTCCCCGTGCTGTCAGCCTTGGCGGTTCTTAGCTTTTGCCGCCCTGCTTGTCGAGCGTGGCAGCGGACGCGCCGGGCGGCCGCGACCTCGGCCGGCGCGGCGCATTGGCGATTGACAACGACCCGGCCCCGTCCTAGTGAGAGCGCCGCGCCGGCCGGGTTCACGCCCGGCCTCGTGCCCTGGTGGCGGAATTGGTAGACGCGCTAGCTTCAGGTGCTAGTTTCCTAACGGAAGTGGAAGTTCGAGTCTTCTCCAGGGCACCAAACGCGCTTTGAGCGCGAGCTTTTAGGACATTCTCTGAAATTTGGAGCTGGCGTCATTGCGAGGAGCGCAGCGACGCGGCAATCCAGAAGGCTGCAAATGCCGGCGCTCGCGGCCCTCTGGATTGCCGCGCGCCCTTCGGGCGCTCGCAATAACGGTGGGTGCTATGCGGGAACTTTAGGTGGGTTCAGGTTTCGCGGTGCCCGTATTTGAGGCGCAGTGCCTAGACCAGCACGTTGACGCCGTTGCGGCCGAGGATGTTTCGCGCCCGCGCGATTTCCGCTTCGGTCGGCGGCTGGGTATCGCCCAGCGTATAGTTGAGGCCGAGAGCCTGCCACTTGTGCTCGCCCATCTTGTGGAAGGGCAGGATTTCCAGCCGCTCGACAGTGCCGAGACCGGCGACGATTTCGTTGACCGCGACGAGATTGTCCTCGCCGTCGGTGAGGCCCGGCACCAGCACGAAGCGCACCCAGACCGGCTTGCCCATGGTGTCGAGCCTGCGGGCGAAATCGAGGGTCGGCTTAAGGTCGACCCCAGTCGTTTTGCGATAGACATCCGGCAGGCCGGACTTGATGTCGAGCAGGACGAGATCGGTATTGGCCAATAGCGCGTCTGAGGCCCTGGCGCCGAGATAGCCCGAGGTGTCGAGGGCGGTGTGAAGACCCGCCTGTTTGCAGGCCTTGAGCAGCGCGAGGGTGAATTCGGGCTGGACCAGCGGTTCGCCGCCGGAAATGGTGACGCCGCCCCCTGTCGCCTGCATGAACCTCTTGTACGCGCGGATGTCGTCCATCAGCGCCTCGGCATCGGTCGGCCTGCCGCCGCGCTTCATTGTCAGGCAGTCGGGATTGTGACAATAGGCGCAGGTCAGCGGGCAGCCGGATAGGAAAACGACATAGCGGATGCCGGGGCCGTCGACGGCCCCGGCGGTTTCGACGGAATGGACATAGCCGGTCCGGCCTGGTTCGGCGCCGTCGCGCTCCGGCATATGGAGCGCGATAGCATCGGTTCCGGGACCGGCGGCGCTTTCGAGGGCGCCACCGATCCGATAGTCGGACCGAAAGGCGTCAAGCGCGGTCATGGAAGGTCCGGTTGATGACGTCGAGCTGCTGTTCGCGGGTCAGCTTGATGAAGTTGACCGCGTAGCCCGAGACGCGAATGGTCAATTGCGGATAGGTTTCCGGGTGCTCCATGGCGTCGATCAGGGTTTCTCTGTCGAGGACGTTGACATTGATGTGCTGAGCGCCGCCGCCAGTGTCGTTGGCGGCAAAATAGGCGTCGAGCAGGCCGGAGAGGTTGGCGATCCGTTCGCCTCCGGTGCGGCCGAGGGCGCCCGGCACGATCGAGAAGGTGTAGGAAATGCCGTCCTGGGCGCTGTTGTAGTCGATCTTGCCGACCGAGGCCATCGAGGCGAGCGCGCCCTTCCTGTCGCGGCCGTGCATCGGGTTGGCGCCCGGCGCGAAGGGTTCGCCGGCCTTGCGGCCGTCCGGCGTCGAACCGGTCTTTTTGCCGTAGACGACGTTGGAGGTGATGGTCAGCACCGACTGGGTGTGGATCGCGTCGCGATAGGCCGGGATGCGGCGGAGCTTTTCCATGAAGATGTCGACGAGTTCAACGGCGATGCCGTCGACACGGTCGTCATTGTTGCCGTAGCGCGGCAGCTCGTCCTCGGGCACTTCGTTGACGAAGTCGGTGATGAGGCCGCGCGCGTCGCGGACGATTCTGACCTTGCCGTACTTGATGGCGGCGAGCGAGTCGGCCGTCACCGACAGGCCGGCGACGCCGCAGGCCAGGGTGCGGACGACATCGCGGTCGTGCAGCGCCATTTCCAGCCGCTCGTAGCAATACTTGTCGTGCATGAAGTGGATGATGTTCAAGGCATTGACATAGGTCCTCGCCAGCCAGTCGGTCATCACCGAGAAGCGCGACATGACCTCGTCATAGTCGAGATAATCGCCGGTGATCGGCGCCGTAGCCGGGCCGACCTGGGCGCCGGAGATTTCGTCCTTGCCGCCGTTGAGCGCATAGAGCAGCGCCTTGGCGAGATTGGCGCGGGCGCCGAAGAACTGCATCTGCTTGCCGATGCGCATGGGCGAGACGCAGCAGGCGATGCCGTAATCGTCGCCCCAATAGGGCCGCATGACCTCGTCGTTCTCGAACTGGATGGCCGAGGTCTCGATGGAAATCTCGGCGCAGAAGGCCTTGAAGGCGGCAGGCAGCCGGTCCGACCACATGACGGTGAGGTTCGGTTCGGGCGAGGGCCCGAGATTCCTCAGCGTCTGCAGGAACCTGAAGCTCGTCTTGGTGACGAGCGGGCGACCGTCCAGCGTCATGCCGCCGATCGTCTCGGTGACCCAGGTCGGATCGCCGGAAAACAGCTGGTCGTATTCCGGCGTGCGCAGGAAACGTACCAGCCTTAGCTTGATGACGAACTGGTCGATCAGCGCCTGGGCCTCGGCTTCGGCGAGTCTGCCAGCCTGCATGTCGCGCTCGAAATAGATGTCGAGGAAGCTCGAGACGCGGCCGAGCGACATGGCGGCGCCATTCTGTTCCTTGACCGCGCCGAGATAGCCGAAATAGACGGCCTGCACGGCTTGCTGCGCCGTGGTCGCCGGACCGGAAATATCGGCACCGTAAAGCCCGGCCATCTCCTTGAGGTCGGCGAGGGCGCGGAGCTGCTCGCTCAGTTCCTCGCGCAGGCGGATATTGACCTCGTCGAGCGGGCGGTTGTCGAGTTCCGCCTTCTCGGCCTTCTTGGCCCTGATCAGCGCGTCGACGCCATAAAGGGCGACGCGGCGATAATCGCCGATGATGCGGCCACGGCCGTAGGCGTCGGGCAGGCCGGTGACGATGCCCGATTTGCGCGCGGCGCGAATGTCCGGGGTATAGGCGTCGAACACGCCCTGGTTGTGCGATTTGCGGTAGCGCGTGAAGGTCTTGGCGGTCTCGGGGTCGATGTCCTTGCCATAGGCGTTGAGCCCGGCGATCACCATGTTAACGCCACCGGTCGGCATGATGGCGCGCTTGAGCGGCGCCTCGGTCTGTAGACCGACAATGGTCTCGAGTTCGCGGTCGATATAGCCGGCCGCGTGCGACAAGAGATCGGAGGGCACCGAAATGTCGGCGTCGAGCACGCCGCCGGCGTCGCGTTCCTGCTGCAGGAGCTGTTTCACCTTGTCCCAGAGACGGACGGTTCCGTCGTTCGGGCCGGCGAGAAAACGGCCGTCGCCATCGAACGGCGTGTAGTTGCGCAAGATGAAATCGCGCACGTCGATGCTTTCGCACCAGGAGCCACGCGAAAAACCGCGCCACTCGGGACTAAGGGCATCGTATTCGTCGAAGGAAAAGTTTTCCGTTAGTTTGGCGTCAATTTGCGCGAAATGCAGCATTTCTTTGCCTTTCTTGCTTTTCTTCTTGTTGGCTCGGTGCGACAGGGAGGTGATTTCGTCTGCTCTCTATGTACGCCCCGATGCCCGGCGCGTGATCACATCGAAACAGGAAGCAGCCATGCAAAAACAGGATATCTGTGGTTCGGTTTCGGCCGTCCACCCGATGTGGGAGTGCATCCGGGGCTGCCACCGATGGCGGCGCGGACGGAGCCGGTCCACCTGGCGCGCGTGAAAAGCGTTGAATTTCCTATGGATATGAAAGGGTTAGTGGTGCCTTCATAGGCGCCGGCCGATTATCCGGCGCAGTGCCGGCGCCGGCTCTGGCTTGCGCAAAACGCATGGCGGCCGTCATGCCAGACAATGCGGCCGGCGCCGAGCAGCTGGACGATTGCAGTCATCTGACGCAGGTGCGCCCGTGTTTGGAAACCTATCGCATCGGCAGGCGCCTCCATTGCCGTTTTCCGACCGCCCGAGGACGGATGCGGTTTGCGGTGGACAAACGGCCACCCAAGAGCCAGTTTCGCAGCGCCGCGGCAAAGCGGGCTAAACGGCGTCAAGCAGCGACCATGTCATGACGGGTTCGAAAAGCAGGATCGAGCGGCTGCGCCGCGATTTGCGCCAGTTCGCGTCGGCCATGACCTGGGGACAGAAGCGGGCCTTCTTCATCGCGCTCGACATCGTCATGCTATCCTTCGCGGTATGGCTGTCCCTGTCGCTCAGGCTCGGCACCTGGGTCGTGCCGAGCCTTCATCAATGGGGCGCAATCGTGCTTGCCCCCATCGTGGCGGTGCCAGTCTTCGTGCGCATGGGATTGTATCGGGCCGTCATCCGCTATCTGCCCGAGCGCGCCTTCTGGACCATCGGCAGGGCAGTGCTGCTGGCCACTCTTGCCTGGATCGGCGTGATCTTCATTTTCGAGGTCACCCGGCTGGCGCTCATTCCGCGCTCGATCACGCTGATCTACGGCATTCTGGCCATCGCCCTGGTCGGCGGCAGCCGCTTCGCCTTCAAGTACATCCTGCACGCCAGCGCCTCCGTCGACCCGGGCAAGCGCAATCTCATCCTGTACGGCGCCGGCCAGACCGGAGCGGCGATCGCTGCCGCGCAGCGCCTGCTGTTCGACCTGATCGCCGAGCACAGGGGTGCTGTGGCGAATGCGGCCGGAATCGTGGCGCTGGCCAGCGCCCGCCGGCCGAAATGACGGTGTGGATCGCGCTATTGCGCGGCATCAATCTCGGCAAGCGCCGCCTCAGGATGGACGATCTCAAGGCGGCTTTCGTCGACATGGGCTTTGCCGACGCCCGCACCCTGATCGCCAGCGGCAATGTGGTTTTCTCCGCCGGTGACGATGAAGATCTCGCCGCCAAGCTGGAAAAAGGGCTCGAAAGGCGCTTCGGCTTTGCTGTGCCGACCATCCTCCGATCGCGCGACGATCTCGTCGCCCTATGCGACGCCGCCCCGTTCGGCGACGAGACCGAAACCGACGACCAGAAACTCTATGTCTGGTTTCTCGGCGGGCCCGATATCGGCAAGCTGGCCGTGCCACTGGAGGTCATTGGCAATTACCGTATCGTTGCGACCACGCCGCGCGAATTCTTCGCCTTGGTCTATCGCCAGCCAGGCGGAAGGTTCGGCGACGGGCTCGACAAGGCCGGCAAGCCGTTCGAGCCCTTTGTCACCAACCGCAACTGGAACACCATCCTCAGGCTCATCGAGCTGGCCGGCGGCTGAACCACTCAACCGCCATCCGCCGCAAGGAACGGTTCGAGATGGTCTTCGAACAAAAGGCCCGGCGTGACGGCAAGCCGGGCTTCATAGCTCCTTTCGGCCGCGAGCGAGCACGCGTAGAAGTCCAGCAGCCCATCGCGTCCCGCCGGGTCTGCAAACGGATAGGCGCCGTTTTCGAGGAGTTTCATCAGGCGCTGCTTGGTGGCAATCATGGCGGCGCCGGCTCCCGGCCCGTTCGATACCGATCGCGGCTGCTTGGTATAGACGTGCAGCGGCGTGCCGAGGTGAAAGACCGTCTCGCTGCCGGCCCAGAGCTTCAAAAGGAACTCGATGTCGGTCAGGCAGGGAAAGCCCGGATCGTAGCGCGGATCGGCGCGCCTCCGATCGAAGACCAGCATCGAATCCATCGAGAGGTTGACGAATTTGTAGCCTCCCGGACCAAGCACGCGGTCCGGCCCCTCGCCCACCGTTCGCAGCACCCTGCCATCCGCCGTCTCGACGCGGAGGGCCGAGGAGACGATGCCGTGACTCAAAAGATGCGGCAGCGCCAGTTCGAGCTTTTGCGGCAACAAGGCGTCGTCGGCGTCGAGCGTAGCGCACAGGGCGAAACGGGCATGGTCGAGCCCGCGATTGCGTGCCGCCGACGAGCCCGCGCCGGTGCCGCCGGTCGAGAAGTGGCGGATACGGGGATCGGCGATGCCGGCACGCCCGAGAGCGGCCTCGTAGTCTATGCCGTCATCGGCGACGATCACTAGTTCCCAGTCCGTGAAGGTCTGGCCGAGAACGCTTCGCACGGCGCGCACGATCGTCGCCTCGGCCCGATAGGCCGGCATGAGGACGGATACGCCGTCCTTGCGGAATGCTTCCGGCATGGCTTGACCTCTCGCGACTTGAACATGGCGCCTTGTGCCCCATATCCTATGCTGCAAGCCGGTGCCGCAATCTGGGCCGGCAGTCAATCGTGTTGCTCTGTCAGGACCGATGAGATGACGCGCGTATCGATGTTTTCATCGCCCTTCCTCCTCGGTTTCGAGGCTTTCGAGGAACGGCTCGACCGGCTCAACAAGACCGCCGAAGGCTATCCGCCCTACAATATCGAACGCATCCGCCTCAAGGACGGCGGCGAGCGTTTCGACATTGCCATCGCGGTGGCCGGGTTCTCCGACAAGGAGATCGAGGTCATGGTCGAGGACAACCAGCTGCAGGTCAGGGGCAGGGCCGAGGACCGGCCCGAACGCGACTTCCTGCATCGCGGTATCGCCACGCGGCAGTTCCAGCGCTGTTTCCTGCTTGCCGACGGCATGCAGGTCGCCGGTGCCGAGCTTCGCGACGGCCTTTTGACCATCCGCATCGACCGTCCGGTTGCCGCACGCATCGCGCGCAGAATCGAAATTAACGCCAAAGTCTGATTTTTAGGTCACACTGATATCAGCCGGCGCCCATTCGTCTTTGCCAAGGCAGGGGCCGACAAAGGAGTTGTGTCATATGCAGGACAGACCCACCCACAAGCCCGCCACCGGCGCCCGCGCGCCCGTCGGCGTCAATCCGCTCAAGTTCATCAGTCGCGAGCAGTTCGCCGCGCTTGGTGTGGAATCGGTCGTGTTCATGCGGAAAATCGACGGCGCATCGCTTGCCGAAATGCTGCCGCAAGCCAATCTCGATGTCTCCGAAGGCCCATTCATCCTGGTGCTGTCCGCCGACGGCCGCCCGGTGCTCGTCACCGACACCAGGGATTCGCTCGATGCATGGCTCGAAGAACAGCCCGTCGCCCTGGCCAGCGTTCACTAGAAAGGCGCGCGTCCAAGTTGACCGCTTCGCCGCTCTATCGGCTTGTGGTCGCATCGTTTGATGCGCAAAATCGGTTCCTGACTTTGCGAACGATGCCCTTGCCCCGGTCAGTTGAAGGCGATGCGCGCGGCCGCTTGACAGGCAACGCGGGTCGGATCCTCGACATATAGGAAGCGGTAGTGCTCCTCGTTGCCGTCGAGCATCTCGTCGATCAGTTTGGAGGCATCGTTGTTGCAGGCGCGCATGAGATCGACGCGCTCGGACGCTTCGGCGACGGTATAGGGCAGGCCCTGGCAATAGCGCGCCGCCTTATAGGCCATCACCGCCTGTTCGATATTGGCGGCGATGAAGCGCGGCATGCAGACCGGCGCGGCCGATGACGGCGCGGTGCCGATGAGTGCCAGCATGGGCGCCAGCACCAAGCCGGCAACGAAACGTCGCCTGCTCGGCTTTCTCGATTGCGTGGACATTGCCGGCACCTTTTCGATTGGTCACGTACCGGTCTAGGGCGCCGAAGTGAAGCACCCGCCAATGCCGCATGCGGCATTTGCCTAAAATGCCCGTTTTGCTGTCAGGGCGCCCGCCATGCCGACAAAGCCGAGTTTGGCTCCTCGCCGAAGAAGGCGGGAAGCGCCGATCCCACTCACTTCGGAAAAACCTACACGCCCTCGAGGCTGCCCGGCGCCAGCCCCTCGGCACGGCTCGTCGCGGCACGGCGGGCGCGCTCGCCGACGAAGCGCCAGAAGGCTATGTGGTGGGCGACGTCCTGTGGCCGCCATTCGGGGTGCCATTGCACCGCGAAGATCAGCGGATCGGCCTCGCGGCTGGCGATGGCCTCGACGACGCCGTCTGCGGCCGTCGCTTCGACGCGCAGACCCTCGCCCAGCCGATCGACGAGTTGGTGATGCACCGAATTGACAATGACCGGTCCGGTGCCGACGAGACGGGCGAGCAGCGATGCCGGCGCTGGGGTCACCTCGTGACCATGGGCGAATTCCGCCTCGAGATCGCCTTCGTCCTCGACGTGGTGAACCGAGGTGCCGGCGTCGCGTTCGTCCCTGAGCGAGCCGCCGAGCGCCACGTTGATTTCCTGGAAGCCGCGGCAAATGCCGGTCACCGGCACGCCGAAATGGCGGGCGGCGCGAATCAGCGCCAATGCCGTGCGGTCGCGCGCCGGATCGAAGGGTTCGTGCGCCACCCCGCCGCCATAGGCGGCTGGGCTGACATTGGACACCGAGCCGGTGAGCAGCACCGCGTCGACGCGCGCGACGATGGCCGCGGCGTCCTCGGGGCGCCCGAGACTGGGCACGATCAACGGCACGGCGCCGGCCTGTTCGGCCAGAACCGTCAGATAACGGGTCTTGACCGTCTGGGCCGGCTCGCCTTCATGCATCTTATTGCAGCCGATGACCGCGATGAGGGGCTTGTCGATCATGCGGACACCACATCGCTAAGCAGGATTTCGGGGAGTCGATTCACGGCTTGGCAAATCGGGTCGGCGCGTATCGGTGCCCGCATGTCTAGAACCGGTCGCGCATGGCATAATAAAGCATGGCCAGGACGAGCAGCGGCCGGCGCAGAAGTGTGCCACCCGGAAAGCGCCGGCCCGGCACCCGCGCCATGGCATCGAAGCCCTCGGATTTGCCGGCCAGCGCTTCGGCCATCAGCCGCCCGGCCATGACCGACAGGGCGACGCCGTGTCCGGAAAAGCCCGAGGCATTGAGGATATTGGGTCCGAGCTGGGCGAAATGCGGCATGCGGTTGAGTGTAATGCCGAGCGTCCCACCCCAGCTATAGTCGAACTTCAGATCGGCAAGGCCGGGATAGATGGACAGCATGCGCTTGCCGATGGACGACGAGATGTCGGTCGGATCCTTGTAGCCATAGGCTTCGCGCCCGCCGAACAACAAGCGGTGATCGGCCGACAGATTGAAGTAGGAAACGACAAATCGCGTGTCGTAGACCGCGACATTGTCCGGGATCAGCTTTTTCGCCCGCTCGGCATCCATCGGCTCGGTGGCCGCAATGTAGGAATTGATCGGCAAGACGCGGGCGGCCACGTCCGGCACCAGTAGACCGAGATAGCCATTGGCGGCGATCAGCACATGGTCGGCGCTGACCATGCCCCGATCCGTGGCGACGCGCACGATCCGGCCGCGCTCGATCGAAAGCGCTCGCGTGCGCTCGTGCATGGTCGCGCCGGCCGCGAGGGCGGCGCGGGCAAGGCCGAAGGCGAATTTGAGCGGATGGAGATGGGCCGCGCCACGATCGAGCGTGCCGCCGAAAAACGCGTTCGTGCCGATGGTCTCGGCGAGTTCGTCGCGGTCGAGAGCACTGATGGAGCTATAGTCGTAGGCCTTCACGAGGTGCTCGGCATAAGCGTGGAGCTCGGCGACGTGGCGCTGCCTGTGCGCCGCCGTGACAATGCCGGGCGCAAGGTCGCAGGCGATTGCGTGCCTGTCGATGAGGTCGCGCACCAGCTGCTTGGCACCCTCGGCGATGTCCCAGAGCGCCCGCGCCCGCTCCGGCCCGAGCATCCTTTCGAGCGTCACCTGGTCGATGCGCTGGCCGCTGCCGACCTGGCCGCCATTGCGGCCCGAGGCGCCCCAGCCGACGCGCTGCGCCTCGATCAGCGTGACCTGCCTGCCGGCCTCGGAGAGATGCAGGGCGGCGCTGAGCCCGGTATAGCCGCCGCCGATGATGCAGATTTCGGTGCGCGCGTCGCCCTCGATCGGCACGAGCTCCGGCGCCATGCCGGCGCTGGCGGCGAAATAGGATCGCGGATGCTCGCCCTCCTTGCCGTTGATATCGAGGATGTTCATCGCGGCAGGGCCTTAGCGGGAACGGGGCTGGACGGCATGGGCATGCTGGGAACCCGCCTAGACGTTGAGCATCAGGTGTTCGCGCTCCCAGGGACTGATGACGCTCAAGAACTCGTTGTGCTCGGCCCGCTTGATGGCGATGTAGAGCCGCGAGAACTCCTCGCCGAGCAGCGCCCGCACCTTCGGTTCGGCCTCGAACAGATTGAGGGCCTCGAGCACGTCGTAGGGCAGTTCGTGCGGCAGGTTGCCGGCATCGGACAGGACGGGCGGACGCGGCCTAAGCCCCTCCTTCATGCCGAGATAGCCGCAGGCGAGGCACGCCGCCATGGCGAGATAGGGATTGGCGTCCATGCCGACGACGCGGCATTCGACACGCCGCGATTCCGGCCTGGAGATCGGGATCCTGAGGCCCGTCGAGCGGTTGTCCATGCCCCATTCGAGATTTATCGGGGCCGAGGCGCCGGGCACCAGGCGCCGGTAGGAGTTCACATAGGGCGCCAGCATGCACACCACGGAATTGAGGTAATTCTGCTGGCCGGCGAGAAAGCCGTAGAACAGCTCGGTCGGTTCGCCGTTGCTGTCGTTGAAGATATTGGTGCCGGTTTCGGCCGACACGATGCTTTGATGGACATGCATGGCGCTGCCCGGCTCGTTTTCCATCGGCTTGGCCATGAAGGTGGCGTAGCAATCGTGCCTGAGCGCCGCCTCGCGGATGGTGCGCTTGAATATGAAGACCTGATCGGCCAGGTCGACCGGATCGCCGTGGTTGAGGTTGATCTCGAGCTGGCCGGCGCCGCCCTCCTGGGTCACCGTGTCGATCTCAAGCCCCTGGGCTTCGGCGAAATCGTAGATGTCGTCGACCACGTCCGGATACTCATCGACGCCCGAGATCGAATAGGTCTGGCGGCCGACGCCCTGGCGGCCGGTACGCCCGATCGGCGGGACCACCGGCAGGTCCGGATCGATATTGGGCTTTGTGAGGTAGAATTCCATTTCCGGCGCCACCATGGGCTGCCAGCCCTCGGCGCGATAGAGCGCGACAATGCGCTTGAGGACGTTGCGCGGCGCCAAGGGGCTCGGCGTGCCGTCCTGGTTGAAGACGTCGCAGATCACCTGGATGGTGACGTCCGAGGTCCAGGGCACGGCGCGGGCGGTGTTGAGGTCGGGCGTGAAGATGAGATCGCTCTCGGCCCAGGCATTGGGGATGTCGACCTCGGCATAGGCGCCGGTGATGGTCTGGAAAAAGATGGAGGTCGGCAGGTACATGTGCTGCTGGCTGACGAACTTGCGCCCCGGCATGGCCTTGCCGCGCCCGATGCCGACCATATCGGGCACGACGCTCTCGACTTCCTCGGGGTCGCGTCCCCCGAGCCAGGATCGCAAATGGCCGGGCATGGCCGCCACAACCTTCTGCATTTGCTCGTGACTCATCGCATGTCTCCCGACACAGCCGCACCACCTGCGCCGCGCGAAGACTATTTGCCCGCGCCGGCTCTTGGCAAGACGGCTCGGAAGCTCGGCACGCGTGTCGAGGCACGAAGCGCGAGGGCGCCGGGACACCGTGCCATGCCGATTGACATCGACAAGGCACCGGGCGAACGCGGCGACGGCGGAGATGCCTAGCGCCGAGGCGCAACACCGGCCCGCGTTCTCGCGACCACCCTTCTGGATGGGGCATAGGCGGCAAGGCTCGATCGCTCTCCAGTTCCCGCCTGCCGATCGTACCGTTTCAGTTGCGCCTTCTCGCGCCATGCATTAGTTTGCGCCGCAGTTCGGGCCTGTGTACCGTCCCGACCGCTTCAGGCACCCGTAGCTCAGCTGGATAGAGCGCTGCCCTCCGAAGGCAGAGGTCGCACGTTCGAATCGTGTCGGGTGCGCCAATTTGCCATGTTCTCTGGCCGACGTCGCAATTCCGCTATGACGGATTGGTCAGCCATTTCGCGCTCGGCTCAGGGTTACCGGCGTGACACCGAGAAAAGACGCGATGTGGCGGTGGGCGAAAATGTCTTCCAGACCTTCGTAGTTCCTGCGAAACCAGTCCAAACGTTCCCGTGCCGGAAGCACCGCAAGGCACCACTCGCGGCCTGCCTTGCGGTTCAGTTCGCTCTGCGCGACGGCGTTCCCCCATTCGCGAATGCCGGGTGACTGCACCATGAGCGCCATCAACCGAGTGGCGGCGATATCGGCAAGATTTGCATCGTCAAGAACGTCCAATGTGACGAGCGAGAGACCATCGGCACTGCGCACGAAGTTGGGGGCGATCGCGCATGGGGAATTGTAGAGGCCAAGGCAGGTTTCACGGCCACCGGCGTCGCGGACAAGGCTTACGGCGCGCCCCGAAAGCAGAATATACTCTTTGTCGTTGGCCTCGCCCTGACGGACCAGGGCTTCGCCTCGCCGGGCGAACCCGACATGAAAGGCCGCGTGAAGTTGCGCGAGGTCATCTGGGGCAAGGAGCGACATCCCGACCGCTTGGGCTGCGAAGAATGCTGATAGCTCCACGCCAAGCGCCTCCTGTTATCAGATGATAATGAAACGCTTCTCCGCTGTCGATAACCAGCCGTGATCGACAGTCAGAAGCGGCTTTTCGCGAGGCATGTGCCTGCGGGGAACGACCGTATCAGGAGAAGCCAATGAAGAAATTCGCACTCGCCGCCTTCGCAGTTCTCGTCGGTATTGGCGGCCTATTGGCGCTGGCCGCGCCCCACCCGCCGGAGCCTCCCGAGGCCTTTGGCAACCTCGCCGCAATGGATGCCTATTTCGAGGCGCTGACGTCGGCGGGCGATCCTCCGGGCCTGTCACTTGCCGTCGTCCGGGACGGGCAGATCGTGCTTGCAAGGTCATACGGAACCGCCGATGCGACGACCGGTACTCCTGTCACCAACGAAACGGTTTTCCATTGGTGGTCGATGACGAAGCTGGCCACCGCGGCGGCCGTCCTGCGTCTGACTGATGAGGGCCGGCTCGGGCTTGATGATCCGGTCGTCAGCCATCTGCCGTTCTTCAGCGTTGAGGGGCCGGACGGTTCCCAATCCGTCACGATTCGACACCTGCTCGACCACAGCTCGGGACTTGGCGATGCCATGCCCGACATGATGGGCTGGATTCACTACGACGATGCGCCGAAAAATCAGACCGACCTGTTGCGCGCGCATCTGCCCAGGTTCGCAAAGCTGCAGTTCGCGCCCGGCACCGGCCACACCTACACCAATTTTGGCTATATGGCGCTCGGTGCGGTGATCGAAGCGGTCACCGGCGAGAGCTACGAAAACCACATCGCGCGCTCCGTCTTGGCCCCGTTGGCGATGAAGGACAGCGCCTTCATTTATCCTGCCGGCATCGGCAGCCTTGCGGCTGCGGGGTCACATCCACTCGTACACTTCTTCACGCCTTTCCTGCCATTTCTTCTGGATGTGGGAGATCTGGTCAAAGAGCGCATCGGCACCCGTCTTTGGTTCAATCCGCTCTATATCGATGCGACCCCGCCCACCGGCTTGATCGGCACGGCCGAGGACGCAGCCCGATTGCTCTGGGCGCTGAGCGAGAAAGGCGGTTTCCTGTCGTCCCAATCCATCGCGCTGATGCGCAATGAAAAGGGGCGCATGCCTCTCGCATGGGCAGATTTCGCCGACGGAGACAGGCCGTGGTTGCAGCATCGCGGGGGTGGTCCGGGCTTTGCCGCCATCATGCGACTCTACCCGGAGGAAGGGTTGGGATTTGTGCTTCTCGCGAACGGAACAAACCTCGATGGCGAAAGCCTTGTGGTGCGTCTTGCTGAAATGGAGTGGGCGACGTAAGGAGCACCCCGCGCCACAACGCACTGACCTTGCTGCGCTCCCGCTGTGGGGCATTCCGGGCCGCAAGCCCCGCTTCATCGACGCAGCCCCTGGCGCCCATCGGCCCTGCTCCTGCCGCAACGGGGCTGCGGCGCTTCAGTCCTGGCGCAGGGCCGCGATCAGCGCCCGCATGGCGTGGGGCTGCTGCCGGCGGCTCGGATAGTAAAGGTGACAGCCGGAAAACGGCTGGCACCAGTCCGAGAGCACCCGAACCAGCCGGCCCGCGGCGATGTCGTCGGTGACGTCGTCTTCCATCAAATAGCCGATGCCCACCCCCGCTCGCACGGCCATCAGGGCAAGCGGACCGTCGTTGACAACCATCTGGCCGCCCGCCCTGATCCTCAATTGCCTGCCGTCCCTGGAAAATCCCACGGCAGCAATCCGCCCCCCGTCAGGCGGTAGCCGACGCAGTTGTGCGCATGCAACTCGGCCGGCGTATGGGGCGCGGGATGCCGCGCGAAATAGTCGGGCGTGGCCACCACCATGCAGCGCGTGTCCGGTCCGACCCGAACAGCGATCATGTCCTTTTCCACATCGCCGCCGAACCGGATGCCCGCATCATAGCCTCCGGCGACGATGTCGCTGAGGGCGTCGTCGACATCGACTTCCACCCGCACGCCGGGGTTCTGCGACAGGAAGCGCGGCAGCTTCCGCGCCAGAACGGAATGGGCGGCCACCGAAAAGGTGGTGATCCGCAGATTGCCCACGGTGGCGTCGCGCCATTCCGAAAGCGCCTCGAACCCGGCCTCAAGGTGGCTGAAGGCGGGTCCGACCGACTGCAGCAGGCGCCGGCCCGCCTCGGTGGGCGCCACGCTCCGCGTCGTGCGCGACAGGAGCTTGACGCCGAGGCGCTGTTCCATGGCCCGCATCGCATGGCTCAGGGCCGACGGGGTGAGGTCGAGGCGCGCCGCGGCACGGGTGAAGCTTTTTTCCTGCGCAATGGCAGCGAAAACCAGAAGATCGTTGAGGTCAGCTCTTTCCATTGCTGAATTAAGCTCAAAAGCCCTTGCAGCGTCAAGCGGCTAGTCCTCTGCCTGCAACCGACCGACCTGATGAACGGCAATTGGCAGACGGAGCTTTCATGACGGATCGCGTACTTCTCACCGGGATTTCCGGTTTCCTCGGCGGACATGTGGCTGTTGAACTGCTCAGGGCTGGCTTTCGCGTTCGCGGCAGCGTCCGCAGCGCCGCCAAGGCCGACAAGGTGCGTGCCGCCCTGGCGGCGGCGGGCGCCGATCTCTCCCGGATCGAACTCGTCACGCTCGACCTTAAGAGCGACGACGGCTGGCCGGCGGCCATGGCCGATACGCGCTATGTCGTCCACACGGCGTCTCCTTTCGTGCTCGGCCAGCCGCGCGACAGGATGGACCTGATCAGGCCGGCCGTGGACGGCACGGATCGGGCGGTTCGCGCCGCGCTCGCCACAGAGGTCGAACGCGTCGTCCTGACCTCGTCGACGGTGGCGGTCGCCTACGGCCATCCTCCCGGCCGCGCGGCGGTGTACACTGACAAGGACTGGACCGACCTTTCGGGCAAAGGCGTCACGGCCTATTTCGAATCCAAGACGCGGGCCGAACGCCGCGCCTGGGAACTCATGGATGCGGCGGGCCGCAGGCAGGATCTGGCGGTCATCAACCCCGGCGGCATTCTCGGGCCGTTGCTGGACGACGACCCCGGCACCTCGGCGATGATCGTCTTGCTGCTTCTGAACGGCCGCATGCCGGCGATGCCCCGCGCGCCGATGGCGCTGATCGATGTCCGCGACGTCGCGGCCGCTCATGTGGCGGCGCTGGCCGCGCCGGAGGCGGGCGGCAGGCGGTATCTCATGGTCGAGCGGCTGACGACGCTCGCGGACCTGGCCGAGGTGTTGCGCCAAGCCTTCCCCGAGCGTGCCCGGTCCATCCCGCGCCGGCAGATTCCGGACTGGCTTCTCCGGGGGATCGGCATTTTCAACGCGGATATGCGCAATTTGGCCGAAGAGGCCGGAAATCCCCGGCGCTATGACAGCGCCCCGGTTGCAGCCTTGCTCAAACGCGACCTGATCCCGGTCCCCGTTTCGGCGGTCGAGACGGCGAGGAGCCTCATCGGGACAAGCGCCGTGTGACCGACAGCCCGCTTTCTCGGCTCCCGTGATCGGCCTTGTTCAGACAATCAGCTTCGACGGCACAAACGGCAACGAACGGCCTGATCGATTCCAAGACCAGCCGGCCCGATAGGCCCCGATCGGGCCATCCAAACATGCGCCGCGACATAGCTGATACCTAGAAGCTTGGCACCGCGAAAGAGGCCTGATTACCTTCGTATTTCAACGACATAGGTGTTCGCAGTTTTTTCGGGTGGCGCGCCAAGAACGACACCACCCGGAACAAAGCTGCGAGCGCCGGCCATCCCGGCAATTGCGTCTTCGAGCGGCAGGGCCGTAGATTGGCTCGCTTAACTGCCCACGCGATAATCCATCAGGCCGTCTATAAGCCCGAACACGCTCAGCAGCCAGAGAACAACGGCGATCACGACGACGGCGTTGAGGATGTTCTTAATCTTCCGATCCATCGGGATATAATTGTTGACAAGCCAAAGCAGCACGCCAACGACGATCAGAGTAATAACAAGTGTTACGAGCGGCATGGGAATCTCCTGTGTCGGCAACCATCGTATCCAGTAGCTGCCACCTGCCGACAGGCTCGGAAATTACTCAAAGGTCGCGCCGCCAAGCCTTGATGCGGTGAGCTACGCATTGTTTTTGGGGGGAATGCAGCGCCTGCCAGTCGTTCTGTTTCGTATCGACCTGCATTGCGGTCCACGCCGCCACATCCACCGGACGGACCAGGCCCCGTGATCCGAGCATTTCTCCATTTTTTAGTGCATGCGAGGCGCCATCGTGGCCGCTGAAGTGCTGCATTCCGGGGATGAAACGCCGTTCGACGAGTGACCCGGTCGGCTGATGCGCCGGAGCGTCCTCGCCCGAGCCGATCGGATCGCGCGCGAGAAATGACACGGGAAGAAGCTTGCGTCATGGGCCTCGCGTGGATGTCGGGTTCGCCGCGAAGGCGTTCAACACCTAGGCAGCCGCAAAACGTGTCTCAAAGCCTTTGGATCTGCGGCCAAGTCGGCCAGAGCGCGCTCCCAGTCGCCGGGAAGATCGCGCGCCCGCATCCGATCGATCTCTTCGGCGAGAGCTGGGTATTGCGCGCGGTACGCCGCCAGACGGGCAGTCCATGCCGCCTCTAGCCTTCGACCACGCCGGCCGATGCTCGCGTCGAAATGCGCGCGTACACCTTCCGGCACAAGGAACTTGGCGTCCTCCGGCCAATTATAGCTGCGCTTGGCGAGGCGAGTCTGCTCCTCGCCAGCCGGTTGGCCAAGCTCGGCGGCGGTGTCGTGCTTGTAGGGCGCGGCAAATCCGGTATGGCTCTCGAGTATGATGAGGGTGGGAACGTCGTGGACCCGTCCAAAGGCCTCGATGGCCCGAGCGATCCGGCTAGTATCGTTGGCGTCGCTGACCTTTTGCACATTCCAGCCATAGGCAAGAAAACGCGCCGCAACATCATCGCTGAGCGCCAGATCGGCATGGCCTTCGCTGGTGATGCGGTTGTTGTGGTAGATCCAGCACAGATTGCCGAGCATCAGGTGGCCGGCGCGCGAGGCGACTTCGCTGGTGATGCCCCCCAATATGTCGTCATCGCCACACACGGCGTAGACGTCGTAGTCGAACAGTGCGAACCCGGGCCGATTGAAATGCGCTGCCCACAAGCGTTCGGTGATGGCCATGCCGACGCTGGCCGCGCACCCCTGGCCAAGCGGGCCGCTGAGCGACTCGGTGCTTGTTGTCAGACTATGGTCCGGGTGCCCTGGGCGATGGCTGTTTGACGCGCGGATGTGGCCGATGTCATCGAGGCTGACCAACAGCCGATCAAGGCACTGGCCATTGGTGTCGACCGCTCTGGTGCCGGTGAGATGCAGCAATGCACAAAGAACCATCGAGGCATGGCCGTCGGAGAGCACGAAGCGGTCGCGATTTGGCCAGAGCGGGTGAGCCGGATCGAAGCGCAGGAACCCTTGCCACAACGCATACGCCACCGGCGCGAGGGCGGTCGGCAAGCCCGGATGAGCCGATCCGGCCTGTTGCACCGTGTCCATCGAAAGGGTGCGAATGGTGTTGATGCAGAGCTGGTCGATGGGCGCGCGCTCCGGTGGCTGGCTATCGACGCCGGCACCGGCAGACATCGGCCCGGCAGGCAACGCAGACCCGTTCCTGGTCTTCGCTGCGGCGCGCGTGCCTGCCTTGGCGGCCTTGTCCGGGTCCGTCATACCTTCTCCGTCGCGTCGTCATGGCCGATTGTGCCGCCCTGGCCCGATCCTTTGCGAACCCAGAATACCCCTCCGCAGGCGAACCCGTTTCGCATGCACCTGGCGCTGCGCGCGGTTTGGCGAACCGACCTTGCGGTCAACGTCGCTCAGGTCGTGCGCTGTGCACCCCGAAGCCTGGAGCATGTTCCTCGAAAAGTGGATACCGCCTTTCCGGTTCGAACATGCGACCACTGTGTAGCTGAGGTCATGTGTTTTGATTCCATCACAACGTGACATGACCTATGAGCGTGATGCGCCGTCCTGCGGATTTGTGCCTGAAATGGTCGAACTCGCATCAATCGCTTCGATTTCCTGATCGCAAGAACCGGCAGAAAATGGCGCATCGATGCCAATTCGTTCTGACGTCCCACCTCGGTGATCCGGACGCGAGCCTTGCACCAAAGCGCAACAACCCGTGACCGGTTTCTGGGGGTCGAAGAACTGGTCACGGGTCGCGCATGGCGGCCTTGGAGGGCGCGAGGGCAGTATCGCGATCCGAGTGGCCTGCCTTCCTCGAGACTGTAGCCAGAACGACGTTGCGAAGACGAGGGTCGGAATATACGCAGGCCGTACCGAGCAGCGAACGACGATTGCGGCACGCAATCCTTTTTTGGTCGCTTGGGTTGATCAGAGGCGGCCCATGAGGACCAATACGATCAGGACGATCAGGATGGCGCCCAGCACGCCAACACCGCCGTGGCCGAAGCCGTAGCCATAGCCACCGAAGCGGCCACTGAAACCGCCGGCCAGGAAGATGACCAGGATGATGATGAGAATGAGACCGATGGACATTGGTTATTTCCTGTTGCTGTCGCCTGCCGAACATCAGGTTCGGACGGCGAGCCGACACGTCGGGACGGCGTGGATCGATGCTTGATCTACTTCGTCTCGATTGAAATGCCGCTCTCGCCGAACTCGATATCGACGCTCGAGGTTTGCTGTTCCTGATAGTAGAAGTAGCCGACGACGCCGATCACGACGACCAGTGCGCCAATAAGAACGTATAGAACGTTTCGGCTCATGAAAAGAATTCCTCACTTGTTCTTAAGGGAGTCCTTGATGCCGCCGACGGCGTTCTGGGTCGTGCCTTCGATTTCATCGGCTTTGCCGTCAGCTACGAGCTTGGCATCGCCGACAACTTTGCCAACGGCCACTTTGAACTTGCCTTTGACGACTTTTGCCGATCCGGCAATCCGATCCTTGTCCATGATGTCTCTCTTTCTTGGTTGATGAAGCAAGCGCCCGCGAAAATGCCGGACGTGCTTTGTTGCGCCTGGTACAGTTGGGCCGGCAGCGAATGCGAAGCTGGTCCGCCGGGTTGCAGGCCTCCGGATTCAGGAACGGCCACGACAGGACAAGGCGCGCTGCGGCAACCTCCGAAGCGTCGCGGTCTCTGACCGACTGGGTGCTTCGAACCTCGCCATGCAACTCATCGACATTTCGCTTATGTCTGTTGGCGAAAGCTATCCCGAGCGCCGGCGCTCGGGCAGGATCGGAATCTACTCAAGATCGACGAGCCGGCGCAGGAACAAAGCCCGTGATCGATCGGGCATGTGTCGATCAGCGGGCGGCCGCAACCGCCAGCCGGGCGAGCGCCGGCAGCGACTTGGAACCGGTTCTCCGCATGATTTCGGCGCGGTGGTTCTCGACGGTTCGCTGGCTGATGCCGAGATCCGCGGCGATATTCTTGCTGGGCTGGCCAGCCAGGACCAGTTCCATGACCTGCAACTGCCGCGCGGTCAGTGTGGTCATATGTTGCGCTGCTTCTTGTCGCCATGCCGACAGCTTGGTCGCGTCGCGCGCATGATCGAGGGCGCGCTCGATACTGGCGATCAGCTCCTTGCCGCCGATCGGCTTTTCAATGAAATCGAAGGCGCCGGCCTTCATGGCCTGAACCGCGATCGGTACGTCGCTGTTGCCGGTAATCATGATGGCTGGCAGTCGCTCGTCCAGTTCGGGCAACCGCCGGAGCAGTTCGAGACCGCTCATCCCTGGCAGATAGGCGTCAATTAGCAGACAGGCGTCGCAGCCGGGACGATAGTTCTCAAGGAAAGCCTCGCATGTCGGGTAGTCCTCGACCGTTCGGCCATCATCTTCGAGCAAGGACCGCAGCGCGGCGCGCAGCTGGTCGTCGTCATCGACAACGAAAATGGTCGACGATCCCGTTTCGCCGGGTGTTTGGGCCATTATTCGGGTCGCCGCCGGCATTGCCGATTGCGACGACCGAAGGAGTGCCCGAATGGTGTCGGTCAGCTCGCGCAATTTCACCGGCTTGTTGAGCTGTACACAATGCTGCCCACTGATTTCCCGGAGCGTGCCGATCGAGATGTCGCCGGTCAGAATGATGACCGGAATCTGGTTGCCATACCGTTCGCGCAGGTTTGCCGCAACCTGGAGCCCGTTCATCCCGCCCGGCAGATTGTAGTCGGCAAGAACAAGGTCGGGTGGAGCGTTTCGGCGCCCGACGCCGTCCAGTGCGGTGACGCCGTCGGGCGCCGTAACCACGCGGTGACCCTCGTCTTTGAGAAGCTGATCAAGCAGGCCGCGCAGATCTGGATCATCCTCGATGATAAGGATCGCACCGGCCCCGGGCGCCGCTCCGACGCTCGCCGGTTGGTCGATCTCAGGCGAAGGGGCGACCTCGCCTGGCGAAAGGGACACGCCGATGGCAAAGGCCGAGCCCTTGCCAAGCTGCGAGCGGACATGAACCTGGTGGCCGAGCAGATCTGCCAGGCGGCGCACGATGGAAAGGCCGAGGCCGAAGCCACGGCTGCGCTCGCGCGCAACGTTGTCAAGCTGATGATACTCCTCGAAGATTGCCTTCAGCTCCCCGGTCGGTATGCCCTCGCCGGTATCCCAGACTTCGATCGCGAGGCTGTTTTCGCGCCGTCGGCAACCCAAAAGGATCTTGCCCTGCCTGGTATATTTCAAGGCATTCGAAATCAGGTTGCGGACCATCTGTTCGAGCAGTCGCGGGTCGCTGCTTATCGAGAGGCTGCAAGGCATCACGCGCAGGCAAAGACCTTTCGCCTGGGCGTGGTAGGTGAATTCCTGCTCCATCCGATCGAGAATGTCGCTGATTGGGAAAGTGACGATTTCGGCGCGAACGGTCCCTGCCTCGATCTGGTTGATATCGAGCAATGCATTCAGCATCGCCGACATGGCGCCAATCGTTACATCAAGCTGAGTGACCAGATTCTGCGCCTTCTCGCCTTCGACGATATTTGCCAGCTGTCCTTGCAGCAGGACGAGGGTTTGCAGGGGCTGACGCAGGTCATGACTGGCGGCCGCCAGGAAGCGTGATTTGGCAACCGTAGCCAATTGCGCCTTGTGTTCGGCCGCTTCCAGCGCGTCCCGGTCGCGTCGGCGCTCGGTGATGTCGATAAAGGTGATGACGACGCCTTCGACCCCGCCCCGCTGGTTGCGATAGGGCAGGATGCGGCGGATGTACCAGGCTCCCGACTTCGCCTGAATCTCGCGGTCGAGCGGGGCCGCGTCGCGCAGGACGGTGCCGGCGTCCTCCGTGAGGGTCGAATCGCTGGTCTGCGAACTGAAATCGGCGAGCGGCCGGCCGATATCGCCCGGAAGTATGTTGAAAAGCAGCTGGGTCGCCGGCGTGAACAAGCGGATGTTGAGATCGGGATCGAGGAAAAGCGTGGCGAAATCGGTGCTGTAAAGCACGTTCTGCAGATCGTTCGAGGTCGTTCTTTGCCGCTCGAGCGTTTCCTGGAGTTGACCGTTGAGGGCGGTAAGCTCCTCGTTGAGCGATTGCAATTCCTCCTTGGAGGTCAGGAGTTCCTCATTGGTCGATTGAAACTCCTCGTTGACCGACAAGGCCTCTTCGTTGACCACCTTCTGTTCTTCGCTCGAGGACTCCAGTTCGCGGATCGCAGCCCGCCATTGCGCCCGCGCCGTCTCCAGTTCCTGCTCAAGTTCCTCAACGCGTGGAATTTCGGCCGGAGCGGCCGGTCCTTCCGCCTTGCGCTTGGGTCCGGGCTGATCGATGAAGCCGATCAGCAGCAGCTGTTCGCCGTCGTTCGTGACGGGCCGCACATCGATATTGAAGGGAGAAGCATCTGTCGCGTCGTCCGGTCGACCGACCGGCACGACAACGTGCGCAGCCTCCTGGATTGCCTGCTCGATGCCAGACCTCAGCTTGTTGCGAATATCGTGTCGCACCATTGCCAACAGGTCGAAGGTCGGGCTTCCCGGCGCCACATGCAGGTACCGATCGATCGGCCCGAGGGAAAACAGGCATTCGTGCCTGCGGTTGATCAACACCGCCGCCGGTGCATAGCTCTCAAGCACCAGCCGGCGGCACAATTCGGCAAGCGCCACCCGGTGCGAAGCTGCCGTGTTCTGGCCAGGGCGCACCGGGATGTGCAGGCCGCCGCCATTCATTGAAAAGCCGAGTTCGCCCGGCCGGCTGCGGCCGACATGCCGGAAGACTCGTCCGGACTTCGAGATGACCTCGAAGCGGCCGTCGGAGGTGTCAACGGTCTCGGCACTTCCGAGCAGCAGAACGCCGTCGTCACGCAGCGCGAAATGGAAGGCCGAGAGCACCCGCGCCTGTGCTTCCGGCTGCAGATAGATCAGCAGATTGCGGCACGAAACCAGGTTCATGCGGGAAAACGGCGGATCGGCCAGTACATCGTGGATCGTGAAAACCACCGACGCGCGCAGGTCCGGCAACACGCGATATCCGCGCTCTTCCTTTGCAAAGAAACGAGCGAGCCGCTCGGGCGAGACCTCTGCCTCGATGGCTTCCGGGTAAAAGCCTTCGCGCGCGCTGGCGACCGCATCCGAATCGATATCGGACGCGAAGACCTGCAACTTGATAGTGCTCCTTGCCGCAATAATGGCCTCGCGGAACAGCATGGCGAGGGAGTACGTCTCCTCACCGGTGCTGCACCCGGCGATCCAGATGCGCAGGGGCTGGTCGGATGCCTGGCGGCGGACGAGGTCGGGAACGACCGTCTCCGCCAGCAGATCGAAGGCCGGTCGGTCGCGAAAGAAGCTCGTAACATTGATGAGCAGGTCGCTCGCCAGGAGCTCGAGTTCGTCAGGATCGCTCCGAAGAGCCTCGAGATAGCGCTCCATGCCGTCGGTCTCGATCGCGGCCATGGCCATGCGCCGCTCGATCCGGCGTTGCAGAGTGCCCGGTTTGTACAACCTGAAATCGTGTCCGACTTGCAGGCGCAAGAGCTCTATGATCTCGGGCAGCCAATCGGGTGCGGTCTCTTTTGCGCGAGAGCTATTCTGAACCCGCGCGAAGTTCATGCGCCGGTCGTAGGTGGTCAGTGCCTCCGGGATTTTCGCAACCGGCAAGACCAGATCCACGGCGCCGGTCGCGATTGCGCTGAGTGGCATGCCGTTAAAACCGGCCTCATCAGGCTGCTGCGCGATGACCAGGCCGCCGCTCTCCTTGATCGACTTCAGCCCGAGAGCGCCATCTGCACCGGTCCCCGAAAGAACGACCGCGGCGGCTCGCGGGCCGCAATCCTCGGCCAGCGATTTGAGCAGGAAGTCAAAGGGCAGGCGCGCGCCATGAGGGGCCTGAGGCTCTGAAACATGAAGGGCGCCCTCGCCGATGGACAAATAGGTCCCGGGTGGAATGACATAGAGATGGTCCGGCGCGAGCAGCATTCCGTCGGACGCCTGCAGCACCGTCATCGATGTGTGCCCGGCGAGCAGATCGACCATCATGCTTTCGTGGGTCGGGTCGAGATGCTGGACCAAAACGAAAGCCATGCCGCTGTCGGCACGCAGGCCGTCCACAAGCTTGCTGCAGGCCTCGAGGCCTCCGGCCGAAGCGCCTATCCCGACAACCACGAAATCGTCGACGCCACGCGGCGGCCCACGAGCCGCCAGCGTGCTCCGGCTCGACCTGGATCTCGCCGCCCTTGTCCGCGAGGAAGGTGATGATGGCATTTGCATGCCTTTCAAAGCACTGGCGACCAGCAGGAGCTTCGATCGCTCCGAAGGCAGCCATGCGATCCTAGCACGTTTTTAGAAGGTTCGCTAAAACCGCTTTGTCAGTTCGAGGCGCGTTGGCCTGCAACACTCCGGGCCGGCCTCCTCTTTTCTTTTGAGGGAAGTATATTCCGATCCTGTTCTTGGCGATCTGTGCTGCGGTATTTTCTGATTTGCAGGAGAAACATTCTTGAGGAGGGGCGAAATGCCAGTGCTTTCGCTCATTATTTCCGTCTCGGCCGCACTGATTATTGTGGATGTCGGCTGTTACTTCTGGCTCCGTGCGAACGAAATTCATCGCGCCGCGCGGAGTGTGCGCCTTGCGAGGCATCTCAATTCATAGTTGGACTCACCCCAGGCTATGGCCTGGACAATCGGGAAGACGGGCAATCAAGAAGAAGCAGTCAGGTCGGCCAGAGGACATGACTGGGCGGGCGAGGCACTCGCCAGAAGACCCAAGCGATTTCTTCTGCGTATATTCCGATCCTGTTTCCACGGACGACGACATAATAAATCACCAGCTAACGATCATCGGCGACGAGAGTTGCTCTGATCAAGAAATTGTTATGTATGGGACAAGCAAAATGAGAAAGTTCATTGCAATCGTATCCGCCGCAGCATTTGTCGGCGCGAGCGCGCTGGCTGGGATCGCGCCGGCTTCAGCGGCTCCCTGGCATTCGAACTACCAGCAGCAGGACCGCTACATCGGGACTTTCTGCGACAGGAACCCGAACGCCAGCCAATGCAATGATTGGCGGATGAACCGCAGCCAGTGGGGCGACAGCCAGTATCAGAGCTTCTATCAGGTACATCGCAGCAACAGCGTCTTTGCCAGCAACTTCATTGCCGGCGTGTTCGGCTTTGCCCTTGGTGCCACGATAAGCGGCATGCCCGCATCAACGAGTGCTCATGTCCGCGCCTGCCAGGACCGGTATCGCTCCTACAATGTGCGCACCGATTCCTTCCTCGGCTATGACGGATTCTATCATCTCTGCCGTCTCTAGGCTGCGCCCCGTTCCCCGCCGCAATCAGGCGCCGATCGAAGCCGGCGGCCGTCGTATCGCCGGCGCTTTCACCTTTCCGGCAGTGTCTCTTGTCGACTGCACGCTACTCGGCACCAAAACCGCGGGCGCCTGGACCGGACCCTTGGGCCTGCTCGTTTCGCAGACGCGGTGGCAAATCAGGCTTTGAGAGCGGCGCAAAGCCCCGCCTGAGTAGATTCCGACGCTATCGGCATCGGCTCGCCAGCGACATGCTTGGACAACTCAAGCGCTAGGCCGGTACTATGCCGAGAGCGGTCTTCGCGTTCAGACGAGACAGGGCTCTGGCGGCCCTCCCTTCGGAGTGCTGTCGATGCTGCGCTCCGAACTCTTCGGGCAGGTCTAGTCCCGGTGATCGGTTTTCCCGTCGTCGCGCACAAACCCAATCCATCAGCCAACCGGGATGCGCCGAGGGTGCGCTCCCGATCAAGAGCAGGACAGCACTATGAAGAATCACAAACGTAGAACCACCGCAGCCCTGGTGCTTACCATCGGAGCCGGATTGAGCTTTGGCGCGCTTGCAGCCGGCGAGGCGAACACCACGCAGATTGCGCAGGCAGAGGCCACCGACATCAACGCCGCGATCGTCAGCTATCGCCAGGCGCAGGCCGATCTGGACGCGGCAATCGCCGCGGGAGGCGATTCCACTGAGGCGCAAATTGCCTTTGAAACGGCGACGACTGAACTTCACAGCATGTGCCAGATCCTTGGCCAGGACGATATCGAAGCCTGCATCGCCGCCGTTGCCGGTGACTCGTCGGGGCAGCCGATTCCCGAAACAACAGCCCCAGTCCCTGCGGAGCAACCGGCCGTTGAGACGGAGCCATCGCCCGTAGAAACGGTCGCGCAGCCAGCAGACGAACCTGCCCCGCCGCCCGCCGCTGGCGAGCAGCCGGCGGAACCTGCGGCAACCGAATCCGGGCCGGCAGTCGTTGAGCAGTCGGCCGAGCCGCAAATTGAAGGCGTCGAGCCAGTCGCCGCCGACCCGGCAGCGCCGCTTGCGCCCCCCGCTTTGCTGCTCGAAGCCGTTTCGCGCTACGAGACTTCCAATGCCGCACTTGCCGACGCGATGGCCCAGGGCGGCGACACAGACGGCCCCCTTGCCGACGCGATAGCGGCGCGAGACGCCATCGAGACGCTCTGTTCTCAACTCGGTCAGCCGGACACGAATGCTTGCCTCGCCCAATTCGGTCTGGAACTCTCGCCATTGGTGGTTGTGGCCACCGGCACCGACCAGATGCAACCGGCCGACCAGACACAGGCGGACACACCGACACAGCCTTCTGCCCCTGATACGCAACCGGCCGATCAGGAGCCCGCGCCTGCAACACTCGAAGCGCCCGCAGCCGAGGCGCCGCCCGTCGAGGTCAATCCGGCGGGAACGCCGATTCCGCGCGATCTTGGTCGCGCCATCGCAGCCTACGAACAGGCCAATAGGCAATTGGGCGCGGCCGTTGTCGGCACGCCCGAGGCGCTGGGAGCGCAAGCCGAAGTCCAGGCCAGTCTTGCCGGAATTCTGGCCCTGTGCGAGCAGGGCGGACAGCCTGATTTCAATGCCTGCCTGGCAGCATACGGGGTTGCCCTGTCGCCAATGGCCGTTGCCCTGAATGAGGCCGCAGTTCCCGTGCCTGAAACGGCGGCACCGGCAGAAGTGGCGCCAGTTCTGGACAGCGACAAGGATGCGGGTCTGGCCGGCACACCACCCACCACCGAACAGGTTGAGGCCGAGCCGCCGCCCGTCAGCGACGCCGCCGCTCAGGTCGGCGCAGTTCCGGACACGATCCCGTCGATCGAGGCCATGGCTGGCACGAGAATTTCTGGGCCACCGCAGCATGAACGGCCGCCCGAAGCCCAGGTGGTCGAACAGACCGGGCTTCGGATCGTCATCCAGTTCAACAACCAGTTGATCATCTCCAACCAGTCTGACACCCGCCTGAACTATGGCGCGACCGAGCGCTATGTCGAGCAGCTGCCGCTCGGTCGGACGCGCGAGACGATCCTCAGGCAGGACGGCTCCAGTCTGGTGACGGTCTACAATCGCAATGGTGATATTCTGCACCGTTCCCATTTCGACCAAAACGGCAACGAGACGGTGTTCTCCTACGTCCCGGACAATTACGATCAGGATTTGCTCAACTGGCGCGATCCCGGCATGGACTTGCCCCCGCTTCGGCTCACCATCCCGGTCGAGGAATACGTGCTCGATGCCCAAAGGACCGATCTGGACGACCTCACACTGTTCCTCGAAGCCCCGCCAGTCGAGCAGGTGCAGCGGCTCTATTCGATTGACGAAGTCAAGCGCTCGGCGCGCCTGCGCGACATGGTGCGCCGGCTCGAGATCGGCAATCTGACCTTTGCCTTCGGCGCCGCCAGCATTCCACCCGACCAGATTGGCGCCTTGAGCATCGTTGCCAACGCCATGCTCGATCTCATCGACAAGAACCCGGCCGAGACCTTCCTGATCGAAGGCCATACCGACGCCGTCGGCACCAACTACGCCAACCTGATCCTTTCGGACCAGCGCGCGGAAACGGTCGCCGTCGCCCTGACCGAAGTGTTCGGCGTGCCGCCGGAAAATATCGCGACGCAAGGCTTTGGCGAGCGCTACCTCAAGGTGACCACCGAAGCTCCGGAAGAGCTCAACCGCCGGGTCACGATCAGGCGCATCACGCCACTTGTCGCTCCGGCGGCGGGATAAGCGTTGCCAGGTCCGGCAAATGGCATGGGGCACGCGTTTTGATCCGATCCGAACGCGCGCTCCGGCTTCGATAAGGACAAGCCCAACTGATTTCGGCCGGTGCCGGACAATCGTGGCAAGTGTGCTGTTTGTCAGACAGTGACGCGGGAGCCTTGTCGGCGCCCATCTCATCCGGGACAAAACGGAGCCGAACCATGCCAAGGCACGACGAGCTTTCGACCAAAAGGAACCGCGTTCGCGGCGCCGTCGCCGCGGTGCGCGGCGCTGTCATCGATGTTTCCTTCGCCGAAGGGAGTTTGCCGCCCATCAATTCGGCGCTGACCGTTGAATGGGACCGCGCCGGTCCGCTCGATCTCGAGGTCCACAGTCATCTCGACCAGACCACCCTGCAGGCCGTGGCCTTTCAGTCGACGGCAGGCCTGGCGCGCGGAGTCCCGGTTCTGGCAACGGGCGAGCCGATCATGGTGCCGGTCGGCGAATCAGTGCTCGGGCGGCTTCTGGATGTCATGGGCGAACCGCAGGACAACGGACCGCCTCTGCCAGCGGACACGCCGCGGCGTTCCATTCATGCAGCACCACCTCTCCTCAGGTCACAATCCACCGCCACCGACATTTTCGAGACCGGCATCAAGGTGATCGACCTGCTCACCCCCATGGCGCAGGGTGGCAAGGCGGCGATGTTCGGCGGTGCCGGCGTCGGCAAGACGGTTCTGGTCATGGAGCTGATCCGCGCCATGGTCGAAAAATACGAGGGCATTTCGGTTTTTGCCGGCATTGGCGAGCGCTCGCGCGAGGGTCATGAACTGCTGACCGAAATGCAGAGGTCGGGTGTTCTGGCGCGCACGGTCCTGGTCTACGGCCAGATGAACGAACCGCCGGGAGCGCGCTGGCGGGCGGCGCTGACCGCGCTCACGATGTCGGAGTATTTCCGCGACCAGAAGCATCGCAACGTGCTCTTGCTGATGGACAACGTCTTTCGCTTCGTGCAGGCGGGCGCCGAAGTTTCGAGCCTTCTCGGGCGCCTGCCGTCGCGTGTCGGCTATCAGCCGACGCTCGCGAGCGAAGTGGCCGGCCTTGAGGAGCGCATTGCCTCCGTGGCCGGCTCGGCCGTGACCGCCATCCAGGCCGTCTATGTGCCCGCCGACGATTTCACCGATCCTGCCGTGACGACGATCTCGGGTCATATGGACTGCGTCGTCGTCCTGTCGCGGGCACAGGCGGCCGAAGGCTTCTATCCGGCCATCGATCCGCTCGGCTCCTCTTCCATGCTGCTCGATCCGCTGGTCGTCGGCGAAGATCACTACAGAACCGCCGAGGAGGTGCGTCAGGCCCTGGCCCGGTTCCGGGAGCTGACCGACATCATCTCGCTTTTGGGAGTCGAGGAACTCGGCGCGGCAGATCGCCAGATCGTCAAGCGCGCTCGGCGGCTGCAGCGCTTTCTGACCCAGCCCTTCATGGTAACGGAGGCGTTTACCGGGATGAAGGGCGCCAGTGTCGCGCTGGCCGATACCATTGCCGGCTGCCGCGCCATTCTCGACGGCGAGACCGACGACTGGGCCGAAAGCTCGCTCTACATGGTCGGCACGCTGGCGGACGCCAGGGCCAAGGAAGAAAAAGCCAACAGCGCCGACAAGGCCGAAACATGAGACTGACCGTGGTGACACCGTTGTCCATTGTCGTCGACGAAGAGGTCGACAGCGTGCGTGCCACCGATGCCACCGGCAGTTTCGGTATTCTGCCCGGACATGCTCCCTTCTTGACGGCGCTGGCGATCTCCATCGTCAGTTGGAAAACATCCGAGCACGAGCGCTTCTGCGCCGTTCGCGGCGGCGTGCTGACGGTCAATGACGGCACGAGTGTCGCCATTGCCAGCCGGGAGGCAGTGGCGGGCGATGACCTTGCAACGCTCGACACCGAAGTGCTGGCCCGTTTCCAGTCCGACGCCGAGGCGGAGCGGGTCGAACACACCGAGAGCACGCGGCTGCAGCTCAACGCCATCCGCCGAATGATCAGCCGTCTCCGGCCTGGCGGAAACAGGGAGATGCTCCTGTGACCGACAAGAAAAGCGACACCGACCCGCTGGTGAAAGAAGTGGAGCGCGAACGCGAGAGGCGTAGACGCTGGGAGCGCGAAGGCGACATGTCGGTCGGACGCCGTCTGGCGCAGATCGGCGTGCTCGGCTGGATCTTGGTTATCCCGACGCTGGCGGGCCTGTTCCTCGGGCGATGGCTCGACGCAAACCTTGGCACCGGCATCTTCTGGAGCGCCCCGCTGATGATCGTCGGCCTCGTCATCGGCGGCTGGACCGCCTGGAAATGGATGAACGCGCGATGATCGATCTTGCAGCCCTGCCAGTCTCGCTCACCCTGCCGTCCTGTTTTGTCGGCGGTCTCCTCTTGGGTTTCATCTATTTCCGCGCCCTTCGCCTGACCGCCGATCTGGTCGTTGGCCACGGCAATCCTCTCCTCGGGCTGGCGCTGGCGCTTGGCCGTCTCGCCCTGCTTGGTGTGGGCTTTTATGTCGCCGTGCTGATGGGCGCCCTGGCTCTGCTTGCGGCGTTTGCCGGGGTTCTTCTGGCAAAATTCGTCATGGTCCGCCTCACCCGGAAGGTCGGCACATGACCTCTCCCCTCGAATCCCTGCCGCTCTTTTTTGTCGGACCGGTGCCGATCACCTCGGCAATCGTCACGACATGGGGGATCATGATTGCGCTGGCGCTCGGAGCGTATTCTTTGACCCGGCGCCTGACGCTCGTTCCCAGCAAGCTTCAGGCCGCGATGGAGCTCATGGTCAGCGTGCTGGACGGTCAAATCCGCGACACCAGCGGCGCCGAGCCGGCGCCTTATCGCGGCTTCATCGGCACCTTGTTCCTGTTCATCCTCATTGCGAACTGGTCCTCCCTTATTCCCGGCGTCGAGCCGCCGACCGCAACACTTGAAACCGACGCCGCCCTGGCGGTGCTCGTCTTTGTCTCCGTCATCTGGTTCGGCGTCCGCAGCGGCGGGGTGCGCGGCTATCTCAAGTCCTTCGCCGCACCCAACGTCATCATGGTCCCGCTCAACATGCTCGAAACTGTCACCCGGACCTTTTCGATGTTCGTGCGTCTGTTCGGCAACGTCATGAGCGGGGTGTTCGTCATTGGCATCGTCGCCTCGCTGGCCGGCCTTTTGGTGCCCATTCCATTAATGGCACTCGACCTGCTGACCGGGCTTGTCCAGGCCTACATTTTCGCCGTTCTGGCCATGGTCTTCATCACCGCCACGGTCGAGGACGGCAAGCCAACCTCACGCGAGGCGGCATCCAACTCAGCCTCAAACGCAAAGGAACTCTGATGGACTACCTCAGCCTGATCAGCATCTTCTCGGCCGCTTTCGCCGTGTCCTTCGGCGCCATCGGTCCGGCCCTTGCCGAGGGTCGTTCCGTTGCTGCCGCCATGGACGCCATCGCGCGCCAGCCCGAGGCCGCCAACACCATTTCGCGCACCCTGTTCGTCGGCCTCGCCATGATCGAGACCACGGCGATCTACTGTCTGGTGGTCGCGTTGCTGCTGCTTTTTGCCAACCCGCTGCTCGGATGACCCCATGACCATCGACCTCTGGGGACTTGGGCTGCAAGCGCTCAACGTCCTGATCCTTGTCTGGCTGTTGTCCCGCCTGTTCTGGCGCCCGGTCGCGGCGGCCATTGCCAGGCGCCAGACCGAAGCGACCGAGCTTCTGGACAAGGCCAAGACGACCGATGCCAAGGCCGAGGCGGCGCGCGCCGAACTGGAGGCGGCCCGGGCCGACATTGCCAGGGAACGGGTGGAAGTACTGGCGGTAGCAGCAAAGGCCGCGCAGGCCGCGGCCGCCGAGATGATGGCAGCGGCCCGCAAGAACGCGGACAAACTCATTGAAGCAGCCAAACTGGCCAACGACCGCGAAGCCGCCTCCGCGCAAAAGCAACGCAATGCGCAGGCCGCCGATCTGTCCGTCGACATCGCGTCCAAACTGCTGGGCCGACTTGATGCGCCGGCCGTTCATGCTGCTTTCCTCGACTTATTGGTGGCCGCGATCGCCGAAATGCCGGCAAAAGACCGCGCCGCCGTGCTCGCGACGGACAAGGGTATTGATATCGTCAGCACCACCGACCTCGCGCCAGACGAAAAGACCAGCGTGGTCAAGGCCATCGGCAAGGCGCTCGGTCAAACGCCGGACTTCAATTTCGTTACCGACCTCGGCCTGATCGCCGGGCTGGAGCTGCGCACGGCCCATTTCGAAGTTCACAACAGTTGGCAGTCCGACCTCAAGTCGATCCGAAAGGAACTCGGCGATGCCTGCTGACAAGAGCGATTGGCTGGACGCGGCGCGCCAGACCGTGCGCGCAACCCCGCTTGGAACGCGGGTCGAACAAAAAGGCCGTGTCGAGGAGATTGGCGACGGTGTCGCCCACGTCTCCGGCCTGCCCGACGTCCGGCTCGACGAAGTCCTGCGTTTCTCGGGCGGCCAGGTCGGCTTTGCCCGGGTGCTCGATGCCGATCTCGTCGGCTGTGTGCTTCTCGACGCGGCAACCGATGTCGAAGCGGGCGACGCGGTGTTCGGCACCGGAGAGGTCGTTCAGGTTCCGGTGGGCGAAGCCTTGCTCGGGCGGATCGTCGATCCTTTGGGCCGGCCACTCGATGGCAAGGGACCGGTTGACGCCGAGGCACATTTGCCGATCGAGCGGCCCGCCCCCTCGATCATCGAACGCGATCTGGTCACCGAGCCGGTGCAGACCGGCCTTGTCGTGCTTGATACGCTTTTTGCCCTCGGGCGAGGTCAGCGCGAACTGATCGTCGGGGATCATTCGACCGGCAAGACGACGCTCGCCATCGATGCCCTGATCGCCCAAAAGCACTCCGACATGATCTGCATTTATGTTGCCGTCGGCCAGAAGACCTCGAGTGTTCGCCGCGCCATCGACGCATTGCAAAAGCACGGCAATTTCGAGCGCTGCATCGTTCTGGTCGCCGGCTCCGCCGCCGCGCCGGGCCTGCAATGGATCGCTCCCTATGCCGGCATGACCATGGCCGAGTATTTCCGCGACAAGGGCCAGCATGCGCTGATCGTTTTCGACGACCTCAGCAAGCACGCCGCCACCCATCGCGAAATCGCGCTTCTGACCCGGCAATCGCCGGGGCGCGAAGCCTATCCGGGCGATGTGTTCTATATCCATGCCCGCCTTCTCGAACGGGCGGCCAAGCTCTCCAAGGCGCGAGGCGGCGGGTCGCTGACGGCGCTGCCGATCGCCGAGACCGATGCCGGCAATCTCTCGGCCTATATCCCGACCAACCTCATTTCCATCACCGATGGACAGATCGTCCTCGATGCGGCTCTGTTCCATCAGGGACAGAAGCCTGCCGTCGATGTCGGCTTGAGCGTCAGCCGGGTCGGCGGCAAGACCCAGGCCAAGCTCTTGCGCGACGCGGCGGGCACGTTGCGGCTCGATTACGCGCAGTTTCTCGAACTCGAAGTCTTCACCCGCTTCGGCGGCATGCCGGAAGGGCGGGTCCGCCAGCAGTTGACGCGCGGCGCGCGCATCAGGGCCATCCTGCGCCAGCCCCAGCACGCCCCTTTCCGCCTCGCCGACGAAGTTGGCCTCATGCTCGCCGTGCAATCGGGTCTGCTCGATCCGTTGACGCCAAAGGCGGTGGCAGATTTTCGAACCGCCCTGCCAGCGACTCTTGACCGCGAGGCATCCGAAGCCATGCGCGCCATTGCCGAGACCGGCGAGATGGATGCAGCGACCCGAAAGACACTCATCGCCGCGCTGACCCAGCTGGCCAGGTCTCTGACCGAGCCGACAAACCCATGACGGAGCGGCTGGCCGATATCAGCGCCCGGATCGACGGCATCCGCCAGCTGGGCGCCGTGGTCAACGCTCTCAAGGGTATTGCCGCCGCTCGTGCCCGCACGGCGCGGTCCGAGCTTGCGGCGGTCGACAGCTATGCCAAGACCATCGCTACCGCCATCTCGAGCAGCCTCGGGCCGGATGCTCCGAGGGGCTCGGCCCCGAGCGCCGGTCGCACCGGCCTTCTGGCTTTTTGCGCCGAGCAGGGATTTGCCGGCGCCTTCAGCGAACGCATTCTCGACAGAATCGGCGATGTCGACGCCAAGCGCCTGCTCCTGATCGGCACGAGGGGGCTGACGGTCGCCGCTCAGCGCAGTCTTTCGCCCGGCTGGAGTGCCGCCATGCCTTCGCACACGCCGGGGATTCCGAAGCTGGCCGACGCGATCACCCGCGCCGTCTATTCCCGCCTCGACGACAACCGCATCGACAGTCTCGATGTCATCCATGCCAGCTGGATTGCGGGTCGTCCGCAAATCGTCCGGCGCAGCCTTCTCCCTATCGACCGCTCGGATTTCCCGCCTTTCGCCGGCGACACGCCATTGAGGCAGCTTCCTGCCACCGCCCTGATGGCAAGCCTTGGCGCCGACTATCTGCATGCCCTGATCTGCAAGGCGGCCCTTCACGCCTTCGCCGCGGAAAACCAGGCCCGCCTCGAAGCCATGACATCGGCCGGCAGCCAGATCGCCCGTGAGCTCGAAGCGTTTCAGGCGGTGCTGCGGCGGGTCCGCCAGGAGGCGATCACGGCCGAGATCATCGAGCTTGGAACCGGCGGAGGCCAGGCAAGATAGCGGTGCCGGCGAGCCTTGCCGGCCCGATCAGCATGCCGTCGGGCGCTTCTGCGCGGGGCGCTCGCTAAAAGCTTGCGAGCTGGCCGATCTCTTCGGCGAGGAAATCGATCATCCTGCGTATTCTGCGCGGCGTCCGCGCTCCGGCCGGATGCACCGCATAAAGACTGATCTCTTCCGTGCAATAGGCATCGAGCGCCGTTTCCAGGCGGTTGCGGACAATGTCGGCGGCGACGTCCCAGTCCGCCTTGAGGATGATTCCGCCGCCGGAAATTGCCCATTTGTGCAGGACTTCTCCGTCGTTGCAGGTGCGTGAGCCGGAAATCTTGACCGAGATTTCGCCGTCTTCCGACCTGAACCGCCAGGTCGATTGCGGCGCACCGGGGCGCTCGAGCACGAGGCAGTTGTGCGAGACAAGATCGCGCGGCGTCTCCGGCTTTCCGTGTGCCTCCCAATAGCTCGGTGCGGCACAGATGACCCGCCGCCCCCGCAGGAGTCGACGTGACTGAAACCGCGGATCGGTCGATTTGCCCGAGCGGATGCCGATGTCGAACCCTTCGGCGACAAGGTCGAGAACCTGGTCGGACAGCACGAGCTCAGCGCGGATGGCCGGATGGTCCTGCATGAAGCGGTGCACGATGCCGGCAACATGGGTTCGTCCGAAATCGTTGGACGCCGTCAGGCGGATCGTGCCGTGCAGGGGGCCATGCTCGCTATAGCCTTCGAGCGCGGCATCGACGCTTTCGAGGATGCGTCGACATTCGGCGAGAAACGATTCTCCATCCGCCGTCAGCGACAGCCTCCTCGTCGTTCTGTTCACCAGCCGTGTCGAGACCTGATCTTCCAGTCTTTGCAGCACCAGCGTGACGGTCGACGGGGCGACGTCGCGCTGGCGGGCGACCGCGCTGAGGCTCCGCTGTTCGGCGATCGCCACGAATAACCGGAAGCTGTCGATCTGATCCATTATTCGATCCTATCGAAAAGTTTTGGCGGCAATCAATCATTTGTTCGCTCCCGTTTGCCTGCCAAGTTGAAAAAAAACGCAAAAGCCAGGGAGGAATTGATGGCGGGCATGCCTACCAGTGTCGCATCGCCACCGACCTTGGCGATCGCCGAGGCGCTGCATGGAAAGCTTGTGTTCGTCTTCGGCGGCAGCGCCGGAATGGGCGAAGCCATTGCGCGCCTGGCTGCGGATAATGGTGCGCGTGTCGCAATTGCCGCCCGCTCGCGGGACCGCCTTGCCGCCGTCAGCGAGAACCTCGGTGCCCAGTCCGCCGGATATCATTGCCTCGACATGGGCGATGAGGCCGCTGTCGGGGCCGCGCTTCGCTCCCATGGCAGCATCGACCACATCGTCGTCACGGCCGCCAGCCTGTCCTTCAGGCCAAGCGATCGGCTTGAGCGCGCGGAAATCGAAGCCATGCTGAATTCGAAGTTCTGGGGGCCGCTCCATGTGGCGCGCGTCGCCAAAAGCGTGCTCAGCGCGCAGGGCAGCATCACGCTGTTTTCCGGCGTCGCGGCCTATCGCCAGACCGCCGATACGGCCGTTCTCGGAGGTCTAAATCTCTATCTCGAAAGCTTTGCGGCCGGCCTGGCGCTGGATCTGGCGCCGCGCCGCGTGAACGTCATCAGTCCCGGGATCACCGACACCTCCCTGTGGTCGCGGCAGGACGAGGCCACGCGTGCAGACTTTTACGCACGCGTGGCCGGGGATTTGCCCGTGCGCAGAATCGGATCGGTCGCCGACATCGCGCATGCGGCGCTCGCCGTCATGTCCAACGGATTCATCAACGGCACCGTCGTCAACGTCGACGGCGGCGCGCGTATCGTCTGAGGAGCGCCGGTCATGGCCGACATGAAATTGCGCAGCGTCAGGAAGGCCTTCGGATCAGTCGAGGTCATCCATGGACTGAGCATCGACATCGACGATGGGGCGTTTGTTGTGCTTGTCGGCCCGTCGGGCTGCGGCAAGTCGACCCTTATTCGCATGATCGCCGGCCTCGAGGACATTTCCTCGGGCGAGGTGGAGATCGGCGGCAGCGTGGTCAACAAGCTGCCTCCCAAGGACCGCGACATCGCCATGGTGTTTCAGTCCTACGCGCTTTACCCGCACATGACCGTCGCCGAAAACATGGGCTTTTCATTGAAGCTCGCCGGCAATTCCAAGTCGACAATCGCTCAAAAGGTCAGGGAGGCAGCCTCGACCCTCGGTCTTGGGGACCTGCTCGATCGCTATCCCCGGCAGCTTTCGGGCGGCCAGCGTCAGCGCGTGGCGATGGGCCGCGCCCTGGTTCGCAACCCGCAGGTCTTCCTGTTCGATGAGCCGCTGAGCAATCTCGATGCCAAACTGCGCGTGGAAATGCGCGCCGAAATCAAGGATCTGCAGCAACGGCTCGGCACGACGACGGTCTATGTCACGCACGACCAGGTCGAGGCCATGACCATGGCCGACCAGATCGTTGTCCTGCATGCCGGCCGCGTCGAGCAGGTCGGCCCGCCGCTCGAGCTCTACGACCGTCCGGTGAACCTCTTCGTTGCCAGATTCATCGGCTCGCCAGCCATGAACATTCTGGAAGGCGTCGCCCGCAAGAAGGACGGGACGCTCGTTTGCGAAATCGAGGGCGGGCTGAGCCTGCCGCTACCGCCCGCAAACGTGATCGAGGGCGAGCGGGTCTTTTACGGCATCCGGCCGGAGAAGCTGGCCATTGCCGACACCGGCCTCGACACCGAAATTCAACTGGTCGAACCGACCGGCGCCGAGACCCTGGTGGCGCTGCGCCTCGGCAGCCAGACCATCAACGCGCTGTTCCACCACCGGGTCACGGGTGTGCGCGGCGAACGCATGTTCCTGCGCATCGATCCGTCCGATGTGCACCTGTTCTCCTACGAAACCGAACGAAGAATCCTGGTCGGCTGACCGCAAGGCGGCGTCGTTCAGCCGCTCCGCCAGGCATTTCGGCTGCCGAAAAATGAATGCAGACATCTTGTCCACAATGCGGACGTCCAAACCGAATGATGAACCAACGTTCTGATATGATGACGCTTTTCGATGCAGATGAAGACCATGGCTCGGTCAAGAGCCTGGTCAAGGCGCTGTCCATTCTCGAAGCGGTCGCCGAGATGGACAAACCGAGCACCGCGGAGGTTGGCATATTTCTCGGGATCAGCCGGCCGACCGTGCATCGCATCGTCCAGACATTGGTGACGCACGGCTATATCGACCAGGATCCGCATAGCGGCCGATTGTCGATCGGCTACGCAGTGCTGCCGCTTTCGGCGAGCCAGCTCGACACCAACCGGCTGCGCCTCGAAGCCTTGCCGCATCTGACCATCCTGTCGAGCACGACCGGTGAGCGCAGCAATCTCGGCGTGCTCTATCGGAACCGGCTGCTCTATCTGGCGGGCATCGAGAAACCCGATCTTCCCCAAATCTACACGCGTTTCGGCAAGACCGCTCCGGCGCATTGCTGTTCGCTCGGCAAGGCAATTCTGGCCAACAGCCCGGAGCTTTCCGTGAGCCAGTTGGTCGCCAAGGAGCCGCTGACCGCGCAGACGGACAACACGATCACCGACTTTGGCGCCCTGCGGGAGGATTTGGCGGAGACGCGTCGTCGAGGCTTTGCCATCGACCGTGCGGAGCACATGGCGAACTCCTATTGCGTCGCCGCGCCGATTTTCAATTCACGCATGCAGGTCCTTGGAGCCATCGGCCTTAGCGGCCGCGCCCTCGAGCCACTGCTCGCGCACACAAAACTCCTGACACAGACCGCCGAGCGCATTTCGCACGTTCTGTGACCAGGCTCCGGCGACCTTGAGAAAGAAGGCAATGAAAAATGGAAAAACTCATCATTACAGCCACTTGCGATTCGACCATGTCGTATCCGTCCAATCCGTACAACCCACAGCCGAAGGGAGTGGATGCGGTGGTGGAGGAATATGTGCGGTGCGTCGATGCGGGCGCGGCGATCAGCCATCTTCACGGACCCTATATGCTCGATGAGAAGATCCAGGCCGACGGCACCAAGCTCGCGGACCTCGACATCGAGGCTTGGGGGCGCCTTCGCAACGGGATTCTCGATCAGCGCGACACCATCATCCAGTACGGCGTCGCCAACGGTCGTTTCGAAGATCGCAAGACCCTGATCAAGGCCCAGCATCCCGACATGCTCTCCACCAACTTCTCCGCCCATGACGAATGCTTCGACAATGAGCCGGGCAACGTGCCGGTGGAGCAGTACAGCCTGCATCGTCGCGACGAGCTCATCGAATACTGTGAGCTGGCCAACCAGAACAACATCAAGGTCGAGGTCGAATCCTTCCACTACGGCTCGGTGTGGAACGCGCTGCGGATGATGGAGATGGGCCTTCTGAAAGGACCGGTTTGGACCACGTTCTTCCTTGGGTGGAAGGGCGGCGCCTGGACCCCGCCCACCCCCCACGCGATGCTCTACATGGCCGATCACTGCCCGGACGATTTCATCTGGAACACCAGCGTCATGAACCCGCAGGAGCAGTGGAAGATCCTGTCCATGGCCATCATGCTCGGCGGCCATGTTCGCGTCGGCATGGAGGACAATCCGTTCGTGACGCCGGGCGAGTACGCGCGCACCAACGCCCAACTCGTCGAAAAGATCGTTCGCATCGCCCGCGATCTCGGCCGCGAAATCGCGAGCCCGAAAGAAGCGCGCGCCATCATCCACATCTGAATTCGGACTTCTCGTCCCGGGCCGAGCGGCCCGGGACGATCACTGGAGGAACTAATATGCAAAAAGGAGGGAACGAAATGAGACGTGCATTTTCAAAGGCGGTGCTGGTCGCCGCATTGTCGACGACCATGATGGTGCCGGTCAGCGGTGCCATGGCCGAAGCCGTCAAGATCCGGTTCATGGATCGCACGACGGCTACGGAACAGGCGGCGTACAGCAAGTGGCTGGCCGACACCTTCAACGCCGCGCATGAGGGCGAAATCGAAATCGTGTGGGAAGGCGTTCCCGACGAAGCCTACAAGACCAAGATCTTCACGGTCCTGCGTGCGCCCAACCCGCCGGATGTCTTCTATTCCTGGGAAGGCGGCCGCGCCAAATTCCTGATCGATTCCGGCTTTGCCGCCGAACTCGACCCCTATTACGAGAAGTACGGCTGGAAGGACATCATGAACCCGTCGGGCGTGCAGCTTGCCACCTTCGACGGCCATCAGTACTTCGTTCCGACGATGATGGCGGCTGCGGTTCTGTGGTATCGGCCCGACATCCTGAAGGAGCTCGGTCTCGAGGCGCCTTCGACATGGGCGGACGCGATGGCCGCCGCCGACACGCTGAAGCAGGCGGGCATCACGCCGTTCATTCTGGCCAACCAGATGCGCTGGCCGGCCCAGTTCATGTGGTCCGCCCTTTTCGTCAACACGTATGGCGTCGAAGCCTATGACGACCTGATCGCCCGGCGCCTGGCCTGGACCGACCCGAAGGTCGTCGATGCCTTCCAGATCATGAAGGATCTGATGGACGGCGGCTATTTCGAGAACGGTGCCAACGGCATCGACATCACGCCAGCCGTGGTGCCCTTCTCCAAGGGCGAGGCCGCAATGTGGTACCAGGGCTCGTTCATGACCGGCCGGTTCCTCGACGACGCCGGCGCGCCCAAGTTCCCGCTCGACTATACGACCTTCCCGTCCGTCGGCGATCAGGCGCCGACCGTCAGCGTCTTTGCCGAGAACACGCTGATGATGCTCGCCCAAAGCGAGCATAAGGACGAGGCGGCCGAGTTCCTCGACTGGGTGCTGTCGGTCGAGTCGCAGACCCGGCAGTCCAACGAGGGCAAGCTATTGTTCCCGGCAAACGTGAATGTGTCGCTCGACAACTTCGACCCGCTCATGCAGCGCCTGGGCAAGACCATCGCAGCGCCCCAGGACGCGACCTTCATGCATGTCGACCACGCGGTTCCCGACGCTCTCGCCGATCCGTTCCTTGACGGGCTCCAGTCGGTTCTGGTCGGCGTCATGTCGCCGGAACAGGCTGCCGCTCAGGTCGAGAACGCGGCGCAGGCCGAGCTGGGCGACGTGAACTAGTCATCGACACTTATCCGGGAGCGGAGCAACCCGCTCCGCTCCCGGGCAACGAGGGGTGCGAATCACCATGACCGAGGCGATAGGGCTGAGATCTCAAGTCAGGGAGACATTTTTGTCGAAACTGGCCGACTTCATGGCCAATCGTGGCTTCGTGCTGGTATTCGGCATCATCCTTCCAGTGGCGGTCTACGTCGTTTTTGTCGGCTGGCCGATCTTGTTCAACATCTATTTGAGCTTCACCAAGTGGAACGGGCTTGCACCCGACGTGGTTTTCGTCGGCATCGACAACTACATCCGGCTGATCAATGACCCGGGATTTCGCCAGGCCTTCTTCAATTCGCTGAAATGGGCCCTGCTGGCGCTGTCGATACACCTCGGAATCGGGCTGACGCTTTCGATCCTGCTGCATTCGGGCAGGGTCGATTTTCCGGCCTTCTTCAGGAGCCTGATCTTTCTGCCCTTCACCATGTCGCTGGTGACGGTCGGCCTCATGTTCTCCCTGATCCTGTCGCCCGGGTTCGGCGTCCTTGATGCCCTGCTGCGCGGCGTCGGCCTTGAGGGCCTCATCCGCACCTGGCTCGGCGACTACGACATCACGATCTACGTGCTGATCATCATCGATGCCTGGGCCTATCTCGGCATTCCGCTGATGATGTTCCATGCCGGGCTTTCGGCCATCAACACCGAGCTGTTCGATGCCGCTCGCGTCGATGGCGCCAGCGAATGGCAGCTTGCCTGGCATGTGACCCTGCCCAGCCTCAAGCCGGTGATCCTCATCGTCACGATGCTTTCGGTGATCCAGTCGCTCAAGACCTTCGATCTGGTCTCGGTCATGACCGGAGGCGGGCCTGCCGGAGGAACCTCGGTGCTCGGCCACTACATGTATGTCATCAGCTTCCGCCGCAACGATTTCGGCTATGGCGCCACGATCGGCGTGGTGATGCTTTTGTTCAGTGCCGGTTTCGCGCTGACCTATCTCAGGGGAGTTGCCCGCAATGCCCTGGATTGATCGCATGCGCGGCCTGCCGCTCGGACGCATCGTTCCGACCACCCTCATCGCCGCCTTTTCGCTTCTGTGGATTTTCCCGCCACTCCTCACCTTGGCCACGGCGTTCAAATCCGACGCCGAAGTGCTCGCCAACCCGTTCGGACTGCCGGCGGTGCCGACACTCGACGCCTTCAGATACGCTTGGCAGGCGATGGACTATGCCGGGCTGTTCTTCAACAGCTTCCTTTACTCGGCGGCGGGTTCGGCCTTTGCGGTCGTTCTGGCGCTGCCGGCGGCCTACGCCTTTTCCTGGTTCCGCATCCCCGGCCGGGTGCTGCTGTTCGTCATGCTGCTCACCACGCTCATGCTGCCGCAGCAAACAGTCATCTTGCCGCTTTTCAGCCTGTTGCGAACGCTTGGCCTGCTCGATACGCGGTTCGGGCTGATCCTTGTGCACGCCGCCTTCGGCATGCCGTTCCTGCTGCTGGTCATGACGGGGTTCGTCAGCGGCATTCCGCGCGAAGTGGCCGACGCCGCGCGCATCGACGGATGCTCCGACTTCGGCATCTTCCGCTACATCATCGTCCCGCTGACCATGCCGGCGATCGCCGTCGGGTTCACCATCAATTTCATCAACATCTGGAAGGAGTATTTCTTCGCGCTGATCCTTTTGTCCTCGCAGGACGCCATGCCGATCAATGTCGGCATTCTCGGCGTGACGAACGACTTCTTCTTCACCTCTCTCAACCTGCCGTCGGCGGCGATCGTCCTGGCGCAGCTGCCGCTCATCCTCTTGTACGTCTTTGCCAATCGCTGGATCCGGCAGGGCATGTTCGCCGGCGCGATCAAGAGCTGACCGGTGCAGACACCGGACCAAGGAGTTTTTCATGCCTTCGATCAACCAGTTCCTGTCTCCCGGCTACGACCGTGCCCGTGTGGCTGCCGCCATGCAGGCCGCCGGGCTGGACGCAGCACTGCTGACCTCGCCGGAAAACGTCTACTACACTACCGGCTACACCACGCTGCCGAGCGCCGGAAATCCGATCCTGCACATGCTGCGCACCCGGCTGCCGTTCTTCTCGTTCGTCACCAAAGATGGCCATGTCACGTTGTTCTGCTGGGATTTCTCGACCCTCGGCATGGAATTCGGCGCCGACGCGGTCATCGGTTTCAACACCTACGCCGAAGCGCTGCAACTGCTCGGGGCATTTCTCGAAAACAACGTTCCCCCGGGCACAAGGCTCGGCCTTGAATCGGTCTGCCCGCGCTTTGCCTTGTCGATCGTCGACAAGAATGCCGGCGGCGCAACGCTGGTCGATGTCGATCCGGTGCTGGACGAGGTCCGCCTCATCAAATCACCGGCGGAGATCGCCTATCTCAAGCGCGGCGTCGAGATCATCGAACAGACCTGCGAGGAGCTCTACGGCCTGCTGCGCATCGGCATGGGGCGGAACGAGCTGACCCGCGAAGCCAAATGGCGGCTGATGAAAAACGGCGCCGAGGGCATCAGCCATCTCACCTTCTGCTTCGATCAGGCCAATCCCGAGTTCGACATCGACGAAAGACTCGATCCGGATCATCTGGTCACGCTCGATCTCGGCGCCATCTACAAGGGCTACTGCTCGGACAACCGGCGCTACGCCTATGCCGGAACGCCGCCCGGGGAGCTCATCGAGACCTACGGCAAGATGGTCGAGATCATCGATGGCGTCGGCGAAGCGATGAAGCCGGGCGTCAGCTATGGCGAACTCTGGGATCTGGCTCTTGATCTGTTCGCGGAACGCCGTCTCGAACCCGCCGGCATCATCAACAAGACCGGCCACAATATCGGCCTCGAGACCGAGGAACGCTGGCTGGACAACGACCGCAACGCCTTCGTGCGCGAAGGCATGGTCATCAACATCGAGATGTACACCCACGTCACGACCGGATCGCATATCGGCGACGAGGAGACCTACATCATCGGCAAAAACGGTTCGACCCGCGTGTCGAACCTTCCCCGCATCATCAGGCAGATTTCGTGATGGACAAGAAGCTTCAAGCAACAGCACACGCCGGCCTCGACCGGCCCCCGGTCGGCGCCGCATTGATCGGTCTCGGCGAGATCAGCGAGCCGCACATCCATGGCCTCATTGAAGCGCGCGAAGACGTGCGCTTCGTGGCGGTGTGCGACATCTCGGCCGAACGTGCCAATGCCGTGGCGCAGCGTATCGGGGCCAAGGCCTATACCGATTATCGCGACATCCTTGCCGACCCCGAGATCGAGGCGGTCGACCTGCCCTTGCCGCACCATCTTCACTTCGAGGTTGCGTCATCGGCGCTCGAAGCGGGCAAGCATGTGCTTCTCGAAAAGCCGATGGCGCCATCGATCCAGGAATGCGAGGCCTTGGCCGCGCTGGCACGGCGCAAGGGGCTTACGCTCGGCGTCGCCGAGAATACGCCGTTCGTGCCGGCCTATGTCGAGGCCAAGGCGCTTCTCGACAGCGGCGCGCTCGGCACGCTGCGCTCGGTCAGGACGCTGATCTCGGGCAGCGAAGTCCACCGCCTGCGCGACACCAGCAACTGGAAGGGGCGGACGGCCGGTTCGATCGGCGGCGCCATCTTCGATGCGGGTCCGCACAGTTTTTTCCTGCTCAATTGGATGTTCGGCGGCATCGCCACCATACGCGCCGTCACCGCCAAGCTCGTCGAGGAAGCGGAAGTCGAGGACAATGCACTCGTCAACGGACGGCTGAACTCGGGCGCGCTGTTCTCGAGCGAATTCACCTTCACTGCCGAAATCCCGTGGGGCGAGCGCCTCGAAATCTACGGCAGCGCCGGATCGATCGTCATCGATCACCTCTTGAATCCGTCCTTCGTGCACTATCGCGGCGGGAGCGACATCAGCGGAGCCAGGGGCGCCGCCGATCCGGACCCGAAATACTGGAAGGCTAGATCGATCGCGGCGGGCGTGGGCGGGTTCATGGCCGCCGTCCGTCGTGGCCTGCCGGCCCCGGTATCGCCCCAGGCCGGCACCGACGCCATCCGCGCCGTTATGGCCGCATACGAGTCCGTCTCGAAAGGCGGTCTCGAGGTCAAGCTCAGCACTTCAAGCAAAGCCCGATAGGGGATCGATATCATGGGGAACCCGAAAATCGCCATCATCACTGGCGCCGCGCGCGGTATCGGCGCGGCGACCGTCAGGCGGTTCGCCGATGAAGGCTATGTCGCGATCGGTCTTGATGTCCTTGACGCCGAGGCGGCGCTGCCAGAGGGCGCTGAACATTTCTTGTGCGATGTGGCCGACGAGGGTCGGGTGGCCGCAATCGTCAAGGATGTCCTCGCCCGCCACGGCCGGATCGACGTGCTCGTCAACGTGGCCGGCAAGGTCCTCGTCAAGCCTATCACCGAAACCGACTGGGCGGAATTCCGTTCCATTGCCGACATCAATATCGGCGGCACCTTCCTTATGCTCAAGCACGTCATTCCGGCGATGAAGGCACAGAATGGCGGCGTCATCGTCAACATGGGCTCGGTCTCCGGCCATGTCGGCCAGATCGACCATGCGCTCTACGGCGCGACCAAGGGCGCGGTCATGGCTATGTGCCGGGCGCTCGCCTGGGAACTGGCGCCCTACAACATCAGGATCAACTCGGTCAGTCCCGGTTCGGTCGATACGCCGATGCTGCGCGGCGACATCGCCATCGAAAGCGCGGCGACCGGCCTGCCGTTCGAGGAGGTCAAGCGCATGCGCGAAGGCGAGCAGGCGCTCGGCCGCTGGGCCGAGCCCGAGGAGATCGCCTCGGCCGTGTGGTTTCTCGCCAATGACGAGGCCGGATTCATCACCGGAGCCGATCTCAAGGTCGATTGCGGATGGACGGCGCGCTGATCGCGCGCCGGCAGGTTTCGGGGAAGCGAACCATGAATAGACTGAAAGGCAAGCGCGCACTCCTGACGGCCTGCGGCGCCGGCATCGGCAGGGCGACCGCCCTGCTTT
>Ga0180009_10000365_pt1 | contig 64701 bp, 64 predicted proteins | sample OS_PC_MetaG_FD_123537 | JGI IMG/M metagenome (GOLD analysis project Ga0180009, IMG submission 123537) | Groundwater microbial communities from the Aspo Hard Rock Laboratory (HRL) deep subsurface site, Sweden - OS_PC_MetaG | ecosystem: Environmental > Aquatic > Deep subsurface > Groundwater... | reverse complement strand
CGAGGCACGAGCTTTCGCATAAGACCAGGGGTTTGGGGATACAGTTTCTGTATCTATGGTGGAGCGCTCACTTTATGCTCTTTGGATCCGATAATACACATCGGATTTCATCTGTTTTTTGATTAACACAAATCATCGGCTATGTCCCAGATCTGCTGAATCTCTTGGTAGTTAGCCTTTTGGGAAACTCGGATATAGCCAAAATATTCATGCCCACGTAGGACAGTGTATGAAAAAGATCAATAATACCAATAAAAAGATACGCGATGCCCAGGTAAACCAGGAATGTATTTTCAATCTGCTTTCTGGCATTCCATGAAATCATGAATACGGCACATGCGATAACAATACTGAATATTTCTGCAATAATATGAAATAAAAGGTAGTTTATCCTGGCAAAATGATACAGAAGTGCCGCAGTGAGGAGAGAAACCAGAGAAAAATAGAGAAGTGATCGACGATGCGCCCGTTTATTTTCCACGTTTAAGATCCGCTGAAATCGGTTCTGAATTTGATGGTGAATTTTGTTCCGCGATTGCTTTCCATGTCAACTGTTCTGCCCAGTTGTTCTTCAACCAGACTCCGGACCAGCTTAAACCCCAATGAATCTGTGTATCTATTCAGTTCAATTTCCGCTCAGCCCCGAAGGGTTTGTGTTTCAAGAACCCTGGAAGCCAGGGATGGTTTCCAGGAGCTCCAGGAGGATTCATGCGTTTCTTTAAACACAAACCCTTTGGGGCGTACGCAGGTGAATAGTTACGAATCTGTTTTGCACCAGTCCAGTTCCTCAGGCATGCCGATCCCGTTATCCCGTTATTGGAAATGGGCTGTAAAACCCTGTTTTCATGAGCCGATTTGAGATACAGAACAATATCCCTCCCTTTCCCTTCTGGAAAGATATATTTTAAAAAACTGTAAGCCGTTTATCACTGGCTGAGCCTGAAATAATCATATCAGCCTTTTCCAGAGTCGGGTATCCGTTTTTAAAAGTAAGGTAAATTCGGCTGTCCTTGCCATGATTCATCCCGGCTGAACCGCCCGTTCGTTCTTCGGCCAGGTTGCAGTGGCGCTCGAGACTGAGTGTGTCGGACACATCCCGGACCTCACAAAGCAATGATTCATCAGTACCATTCAAGGTGCGGTGACGTTGCCAATTCCCATTGGTGTCTGATAAGTTACCGAAAACCGGGTTTTTTGAAATGGGTATCACTATTCAGGAGGATTTCAGTCCTGTTCCCGATGCCATGATCAATCCCGCTGATTCTGTCTCAGCCCTGGCTCTTGAATTGTGTCCGGCATCGCATACAAAGACCGTTGACATCCGGGTAGCCTGATTCCAGTGAAATCTGTGTTCTCGCAGTAAACATCGCGATTCGATGTAACAAGACCCATGTCCAGCAGGTTTGTCGCCGCCGGCGAAATGATATGCGTTGGAAGACCCGAAATGACCGGCAGACAATTTGCTGATCACATGTGGACCACATGCAGCAGGCAATGACTTCACACACCAAAAACAAATAAATCATCAGGACCATATGAATCGAATTTCTGAATCAATCCGGCTGGTACCTGCAGAAACAGGCAGGTATGATGAGTGGATTTCCGATCTGGTTTTTGAGACTGATCCCAAAGTGTTTGGCTGTCTGGTCAGGGGAGACCGGGCGCTTTTCAGCCGCTGGATCACACCCCTCTGGCAGGCGGCCGAATGCTCATACTCCCATGATTGTGCCACGGTCGCCCTGGAAAACGGTGAGTTGCTCGGGTTTGAGCAGGGATACGGCGGTGATCGACACGATTTTCTGAAAAGCCGCTCCGGAGAAAAAACAGCGGGCGTTTTCAGCCCGGAGCTCATCGATCATATGAAAGCCTGTTCCCGCCATTTGAACTATATCATCCACTTCATTCCCAAAAGCGCCTACTACATCCATCTCCTGTCTGTCCGCAAGGACCGGCAGGGGCTGGGGGTCGGCCGAAGACTCCTTGAGAATGTGTTTGCAAGGGCTGCTGATGCGGGCTATAAATCGGTTCAGCTGGATGTTTATGGGGGTAATCCGGCGGTGGGATTCTATGAAGCCATGGGGCTGGAAAAAAGGCTGGAAACGCGGTTTCCAGCCATGCAGAAGATCTGTGAGATACCGCCCCACTTCCGGATGGTCCGGGACCTCTAGAAGCGGGTATGAACGGGTTTAGTTTTTAACGCAGCGGACCAGATTTTTCTTTGTCAGACTCTGAACAGCGATTGCGCCATTGGCATAGGAGACGGTAAATGCACTGTTGCTGTCGTCCGGGTCCTTGTCTGCTGACCAGTATTCGGCCGTGTAGAAATTGCTGAAATCGGTCTTCCTGTCGAACATGTTGACCAGTTCGTTTTTGGTCGGCAGACGCCAGCCTGCATAGTTGACCAGGTTCAGGTTCTGGCAGTAACTGACGGCGGAGGCCCACTTCTGACTGATCTTGTTTGTGTTGTCCTGCCAGAGCAGCTGAGTCGTTTCGTCGTAGATGTATATCCCGGGCATATCCACGATATACTCCTGAACCGTATAGGGATAGTCCCCGGCAACCACCGTGCGGGTGGTAAAGGCCTTCAGGTTATTGACATCCGTGGCCTTGACGCTGATCGAACCCGCCTGACTGTCATTGAAACCGGTAATGAAAATCGGATTTCCGCTGGCATTAAGGCTGGCAAAATCGCCCGTCCCGGTCCATTCATAGGTCAGACCGCTTGCGGGATCCGTGGCGACGGTTGCTTTCAGACCCGTTGCACTGCGTGAGAAAGTCATACCGGTAATCGCAGGTCCGACGATCACGGAAATACCGGAATCGGTCCAGGTATCCGGATCATAGCTGACGATGCTGATATAATAGCTCGCACCAATAATATCGGAAGCGATCAGGTCTTTGACCGTGATGGTCATCTCAGCCACACCCGGAGCAGACGGCGCCTTGTAAAAGAATTCCAGGTCACTGGCCGGGTTATGGACACCGGACAGGGTGCTGACCGGTACATCGTTAAAGGCGGCGGCTATTTTCCCGGTTGTGACACCAATGGTATATTGAACACTGGCATTGTGGTTGATCTTAACCGTTATCCGTTGTGGATCTGAGTCGATCAACACCTTCTGGGGCATACTTACCGAAACGATCACCGGGTTCACCGGTTCCAGGCCGTCATCCACAGAGGACAGCGCGATGGTCAGATCATTGTCCGCCCCATCGACGAGGGTCTGTGTCATGGTGCTCGAAAAGATGACAACATTCTGTGTATTATACGCTTTGGCGACAAAACGGATCTTGACATTATAGGGGAGCTCGTTGAGGGTCCCCTGCCAGATGCCGTCGATGTTTTCAAGTGCTGCCGAGGTAATGGCTGCCTCATCTGCGTCGTTCGTTGCGTCTACGATAATGGTACTGATTTGATCCGCTGTGCCCAGCGCATTATACAGGGCCGCACTCGACTGGGAATCCATGTTGACCCTGACGTTGATACTGGCTGTTTTTGCCGCCGGGGTTGTCTCTCCGGTAGTGGCAGTGGCGACCTTCTCATCCTTTTTCGATTCACATCCATAACCGCCGATGATCATCGTAACCAGAATCAGAAGGTAAGCGACTTGTTTTTTCATCTCATCTCACTTTTTTTGATTTGTTGGTGTTTGAATGCAACACAGCAAAACTGTACATTCTCATTAGTATATTATGCAGAAGCTGTACCACCAGAGATTAAATATAAAATATATACAATATTTCAATGGCTTATACAGTACCAGGTTCCAGCCGCAGGAGTAAAACGGGGAATGTCTGTCTCATATCTGTCTCAAATGAGACAATAGTGAGACAGCTTGTATCATATCCTGTGAAACGCCAGCGCCACGGAAAAGAGACAAAAGGGAGATGCCGGTCAGTGATCAAAACCGGCAGAGAGGGGGTGATGTCGGTGTTTTTGACCTAGTCGGGAAAAACAGGGGTCTTTTTTTCAAAAAAAGCGCTCACACCATGCATAAATTCGCCGGAAGCAATCAGGGAGACTGCTTTTTCAAATTCGAGTGCCAATGCATCTTTCATTGGCAGGTCCGGACTGCGGCGGATCACTGCCAGCGCGGCCTGGACTGCCCTGGGTCCGTTTGCGGCGATGGTTTCCCCCAGGGCCATGGCTTCAGCCAATGCCTGCCCCGGGGCGCTGATCCTTTTGACGATTTTCAAAGCCAGTGCCTCATCGGCCGATACCGGTCGGGCTGTCAGGATCAGATCGGCAGCAATGGAGGGGCCCACGAGTCGAACAAGGCCCGGTCCACCGCCAAAGTCGGGCATCAGCCCCAGCCGGGTTTCGGAAAAACAGATCACGGCAGCGGGATCCATGACCCTCAAATCGCAGCGAACGGCCGTTTCAGCGCCACCTCCATACGCCTGCCCGTTCAGGGCAGCAATGATGGGTACCGGCAGTGCCATCAAGCCGTCCACCACCTCCCGGACACGGCCCACGACTTTTTGTGCTGCTGCTTTATCGTTGTTTTCCGCTGATTTTAGAAGGTCTACAGACAGGGGATTGTCCGGGTGGACATCAAAACCGGCACAAAAGGCTTTCTCCCCTGCCCCGGTCAGGATCACAACCCGCGGCAGGTTGGCCTGCAACCGCCGGGTGACCGCCTCCAGGTGAGAAAACAGCGCGGCATTGAAGGCATTTCGTTTTGCTGGTCGGTTGATGGTGACAATGGCAATATTGCCGCGGTATTCAAGATTGACGGTTTCTTCAGGCATGAGACATCTCGCTGGTTAGGGTGAAATGGTATCAGACAATGATCAATCAAGCTGCAGGTGTTCCAGTCGACGGTAAAATGTTGCCCGGCTGATGCCCAGCAACTTTGCAGCCTGGCTGCGATTGCCCCTGGTCTGTTTGAGTGCGTTGCGGAATTGGGTCGCTTCATCCGGGTCGGCTGGCAGGTCGGCTCTGGAAGATGCAATCCGCCGTTCCAGCAGCGGCATTGCTGCCTCCAGGGGATGGACCTCGGGGTTGTTGATCTCGGCCGGCAGGTCTTCGGGTTCGATCACCGCTTTTCTGCAATGAATGATACAATGATCGACGATGTTTTTCAGTTCCCGCACGTTCCCAGGCCAGTCATATTCTGTCAGTATCTGCATGGTTTCTGCAGCGAACTTGACTGATGGTTTTCCCATGGTGATGCGTTTTTCCGACAGAAAGGTATTCAGGAGAACGGGTATATCTTCTTTTCTGTCTCTCAGGGGTGGTACAGTGATACGAGCGACCCTGACGCGGTAAAGGAGATCCTCACGGAACAGACCTTTTTCCACCAGTTGGCCCAGATTCTTGTTGGTGGCCGTCAGGATACGGACATCCACCTTCTGGGACCGGGTCTCCCCGATACGGGTAATTTCATGTTCCTGCAGCGCCCTGAGCAGACTGGCCTGCATCCCCAGGGGAATATCACCGATCTCATCGAGGAAAAGGGTTCCCCCTTCCGCCGCTTCGAAAAAACCGGCCTGATCCGATACCGCTCCGGTAAATGCGCCCCGTCGATGTCCAAACAGTTGACTGGCCAGGAGTGATTCATTGAGACCGGCACAGTTGACAGCGATAAAGGGGCCGTCTCTGCGACTGCTGGAGGCATGAATCCCACGGGCAACCAGTTCCTTCCCCGATCCGGTCTCCCCTTCGATAAGAACGGTCCAGTCCCCCTGTGCTACCTGTTCGAACACCCGATACATGTCCAGCATGGGCTGACTGTTGCCCACCATGTTCACCGTGTTGGACTGCTTCACCTGATTACGCAGGGTCTGGACTTCGGTCATATCATACAGGCAGATAATCGATCGATCAGGCTGTCTGGGGTCCTCCCGGACCTCAACGTCCATCCAGTAAAACCGGCTGGAGGGGGATTCCAGGGTGAGTGCGACCCGGGTTCGTTCTTCCGGCGACTGATCGATCATCTGCTGCAGACGCACTTTGGACTCGGCATTGAGGGGCAGCGCTTCCTGCCAGTGTTTGTCCTCCGTCTCCCCCCAGTTGAGACCTTCGATCATGGCACAGGACTGGCTGATAAACCGGATCAATCCCTCCTTGTCAATGATGATAGTGCCAACCTGCAGCTGGTTCAGGACAGTCAGCAGATCGTCCCGGCTTTTGGCCAGTTCAGCCATGGTGGTCAGAACCTGTTGACTGGCTTTTTTGAGATGAATGTGGAGATTGATGCGGGCGATGACCTCTTCCCGGATAAAGGGCTTGGTGATATAGTCGTTACCACCGGATTCAAAGGCTTTTTCGATGCTTTCCGAACGGGCCAGTGCTGTGACGAAGATGATCGGTATCTGACTGGTTTCTTCATTCTGCTTCAACCGGCGACAGGTTTCAAAACCGTCCAGCTCGGGCATCATAATGTCCAGCAGGATCAAATCGGGCATTTGTTTCGTCGTGAATTCAATCGCCTCAATCCCATTGCCGGCAATAGCAGTCTGATACCCTTTCTTTTCGATGATGCGGCCCAGGATCTCCCGATTATCTTCGTTGTCGTCAACAATGAGGATGAGTGGACGGGTGTTGTTTTCCATTACCCGGGATTTTCTTCGTCATCATAGACATTACAGATACAGCAGAGGAAGGTCGCCGGTTCACTGCCGATATTCTTCATACCGTGGGGTTCCATGCTGGGGATATAGATGGACGTGCCGGGACCGCATATTTTTGTTTCAGCCACAGCATCCGTCTTGGGGTCATAGGCATAGCACTCGAATTCACCGCTTTCAATATACATGGTCTGGTGATAGAAATGGTTGTGGATGGGAATCTGTCCGCCCGGTTGAATGGTGAAAAACCGCAACCCGTACTCGGGATACCCGTTTCCGTCATCGCCGTGGCTGGACAGCCAGCGGACGCTTGTTCCGGTAACATCGTGCATTTTACCTTTATACGGAAATTTCTCAATTTTGACTTCCTCAACATCCTTCCAGTTTTCAATTCGCATGGGACCTCATTCAGGGGGTGTTTCAAAAACGGCGACACATGATCTGCCTGTTGTCTCTTCTCTTTTTTACCGCGATTTCACTTTAAAATCAATCTAAAACAGATCCTGGGGATAACTGGCGAAGCCCGGCACACCCCCACTGGAGCGAGGTCCGGGACTTTAACGGGGTGTTCGGGGAGATTGATAAAGCCCGAGGTGGACCGGCAACCTGCGGGCGATCCGCATATGGGTTCCGGTGGGTTGCCCAATGGCCCGGAGAAGAATGGGCGGTCGACGCATATCTCCACCGGGTTTCATCAGCACGGGCTACTCTGAGATATACGGCAGCGGCCAGATCCTGAAATAGTCGCGGATACGGATCCAGATCGCAATCAGGCCTTCCGGTTCAAAGATGATAAACAGCACGATCAGACCACCATAAACAAACTCTTTGGCAGGTCCCAGCATGATGGTGATATTGGGGTCGTAGACGATACTCAGAAAGCTGAAAAAATTGTCCAGCAGGACCGGCACCAGCGTCATGAAAATCACACCGAAGACCGTACCGGTGAGTCGACCGAGTCCCCCGATCAGAACCATGGCCAGCAACATGATGGAGTGTGTGATGTGATAGTCTTCCGGAATCGCCGTTCGCATCAGGGACGCGAAGAGGGCCCCTGCCAGTCCTGCATAAAAGGCACTGACGGAGAAGGAGAGCAGTTTATAGGGAAAAATCGGAATCCCGATCACCTCGGCCGAGACATCGTTATCACGGATCGCGACAAACGCCCGGCCGATTTTGGATCGGGTCAGGTTCTTGGCCCCCCACATCATCACCACCGTAATGACAAAAATAAAAACAAAAAACGATTGCTGGTCCTGGAGAGACAGACCCAGGAATTCCGGTGTTGGCAGCTCGATCCCCCGGATTCCCTGGGTCAGGCTTTCCCAGTGGATCACGCCATAATCGATCACCATCTGGAACGCCAGGGTGGCCACCATCAGGTAAAATCCCTTAATCCGCAGCGACGGGATACCCACGATCAACCCTGCCAGGGCTGCTGCCAGACCGCCTGCAATCATGGAAACGACCAGAGGGAATCCGGCCCTGGTAATCAGGAGTGCGCTGGTATAAGCACCGACGCCCATAAACGCGGCATGTCCCAGGGAGAGCAGACCGGTAAAACCGACGAGCAGGTTGAGACCGATGGCTGCGATCAGGTTCACCAGGATCAGGTTGAGGATAAAGTAATGGTACTCATTGGCGCCGTACCCGAATTCCGAGGCGACCACCATGATCAGCATCAGGATCAGAAACCCCCTGAACCAGGCGCGTTTAAACCGGGTCCGGAAAATCTGCTCGTCTTCGACATGGCTGAAAACAGCGGTCGAGGAGAAGATGGAATTGTACCATTCGGAAACTGTCTTCATGGGGCTACCTCCTGGATGGTCACATCGCCTTTGAAATTGGATATCCGACCGTCCTCGTACCGGATCTCGATATCGAGCTGATGCCTGTCTTTATCGCTGAAGAGGTCATCGATCAGTGACTGGTAGCGATCGTTGACAAATCCCCGCCGAACTTTCTTGGTACGGGTCAGTTCTCCATCATCGGGATGGAGTTCCTTGATAAGGTTTACGAATCGTTTAACCCGGATGTTTTCCGGAAATCGCTGACAGATCTTGCTGATCTCCCGGCTGATCAGATCATAGACTTCAGCACGCTGGGACAAATCCTGGACCGTGGTGTAGGAGATACCCCGTTTTTTGGCCCAGTTCCCCACATTTTCCATATCGATGCTGACAATGGCGGTGATATAGGGTCGACCCTGTCCGATGACCATCACATCGCGAATATAGGCGCTGAATTTGAGACGCGTTTCGATGTCCTGGGGGGCGAAACGGGTTCCGTCCGTAATGGTCATCATGTCCTTGGATCGGTCAAAGACATACAGATGACCATCCTCCCCAAAGTAACCGGCGTCACCGGTCTTGAGGAATCCGTCCTCCGTCAGGGCCTCCCGGGTCGCTTCCGGTTTGTTGTAATACCCCAGATGCACGTTTTTCCCCTTCACCAGGATTTCGCCGTCAGCGGATATTTTAACCTCCACACCCGGTATGGGCACCCCGACCGTTTCCGGACGAACATCGGTTTTGCGGTGGGTGGAGGCAATCCCGGAACATTCCGACTGCCCGTATATCTGTCTCAGATCCAGCCGCAGGGCTTTGAAGTACTTAAACACCTCGGGTGAGATGGCGCCGCCACCGGTGATAGCGGACTTGACCCGTCCCAGCCCCATCCGGTTCTTCAGGGCACGGATAACGAAGAAACCCAGGACAGGATGCAGGATCCGCGTCTTTATGCCGACGGCGGTCCCCGCCAGTTCCGCTTCGGTTCTTTTCAGCGCCGTATCGATGGCCAGGCGGTAGAACACCTGTTTGAGGCGGTCCGCATTATCAATGGCTGCCTGGATACTTGAAATCAGCAGTTCCCAGACCGCCGGGGTACCCCCGAAATAATAGGGTTGCAGTTCCAGCAGATCCCGGCGCACGGTTTCGGTCTCTTCGGGGAAATTATAATAGGCGGCGATGGTCAGAAATCGCGCGACCGTGAAGGACTGCTCCCCGATCCAGGCCAGGGGGGCGATGGACATGAGTTCGTCTCCCCGGGACAGGTCCGTCACACTGCCATACTGGGTGGATGCGAAAATCAGGTTTTCATGGCTGAGCATGGAGAGCTTGGGTTTGGCCGTGGTCCCCGAAGTCGTGAGCATCATGGCCACCTGAATCGGATCCATGGCTTCGGCCGCCTGTTTCAGGAAATCGGTCCGATCCGCCGCCTGTTCCGCACCCAGTTGGATAACCCGCTTGAACTCCTCCAGAAAAGGGTACTCGTCATAGTAGTGGCTCATGCCCCGGGAATCCCAGACGATCACTTTCAGGACCTGGTGACGGATCCGGTCCCAGAAAGTCAGAATTTTATCCACCTGCTCCTGATCCCGCACGACCAGGAAACGGGATTCCGAATAACTGATCAGGTACTCAACCTCTTCGGGCAGGCTGTCCGGATAGACACCGGTTGGAATCCCCCCGGCTGCCATGCAGCCGAACTCGGCAATGATCCATTCCGGTTTGTTGTCACCGACGATGGTGAGCTTGTTATCAGCCTCGAATCCCATGGCCTTGAGACCCAGGGCAAATCGCTGAACCTGGGTTTTGAATTCCCGCCAGGTGGTGGGATGCCAGACGCCATACCGTTTTTCACGCATGGCGGCCACATCGGGCATCTCGCTGGCGTTCTTGACAATCAACCCGACCAGCGTCTCTTCCAGTCTGCTCATGATACCTCCTGGGTGCCCAGATAAGCCTCGATCACCTGCGGGTGTTTCTGTACCTCAGCTGGCAGTCCTTCGGCGATCTTGTTTCCAAAATTGAGAACACAGACCTTGTCGGACAGATCCATCACTGCCGAGAGGTCATGTTCGATCCAGACAATGGTGACATCCAGATCCCGCTGTACATCCATGATATAGCTGGCAATATCCTCTTTCTCCTCAACCGCCATGCCGGCCATGATTTCATCCAGCAGCAGCAGCTTGGGTTTCATCGCCAGGGCCCGGGCCATATCCACCCGCTTACGGATACCGAAGGGGAGAGTTCCCACCGGGGCATATCGGAAACTGGTCAATCCCATGAAATCGAGAATGTGCTCTTCAATATCCTGTCGGTGTTTCATTTCGTCCTTCACGATATGCGGCAGCCGAAAAAAACTGCCGAAAAGCGAGAATTTCATCAGAAAATGGCGTCCCAGTTTGATGTTATCCAGGACGGTCATCCCATGAAACAGTTCCACCTTCTGAAATGTGCGGGCAATCCCCAGCGTAGCGACCTTGTTCGGCTGCAGACCCGTCAGGGGAACACCATCGAACATCATGCTGCCGCTTTCGGGGCGATAATGCATGTTGATGCAGTTGATCAGACTGGTCTTCCCGGCACCGTTGGGACCGATAATCGAATAGATGGATCCCCGGGGCACCGAGAGGCTGATGTCATCCAGTACCTTTCGCATTCCGAAGGAGAGCGTCAGGTGGTTAATCTCCAGCAGGGTGTTGTTTTCCGTCATGTTCATAACCATCGTTTTCGGCGTTTATAGCGCTTGGCGTCCTTATAGCTCTTGCGTTCAGATTCACCGGCACCCAGGTAAAACTCCCGGACATCCTCGTTTTTCAACAGTGCCTGTCCCTCTCCATCCAGGACCACCCGTCCCATCTCGACCACATACCCCCGGTCAGCAATGCTCAGAGCGGCAAAAGCGTTCTGTTCCACCAGGACAATCGTGATCCCGGACTCATTCAGCTTCTGGATAATCTGGAACAGCTCCCGGGTGATCATGGGGGCCAGACCCAGGGAGGGTTCATCCAGAAGCAGCATTCTGGGCTTTGTCATCAGGGCCATCCCGATGGCCAGCATCTGCTGTTCTCCTCCCGATGCATAGCCGGCCCGGCGGTTGAACGTATTTTTCAGAGCCGGGAAATAGCCCAGTACCTTCTCTATATCCCCCTTGACCTTACTATCCCAGCGGGAGTAGGCGGCGGCCTTCAGGTTCTCCTCGATGGTAAGATATTCAAAAATCGGCCGATCCTCCATCACATAGGTCAGCGAATACCGCTTCATGATATCGGAGGAGTCCAGCCCATTGATCGACACATCCCCCATTTTGATGTCCCCGTCGATAATATCGCCGTCATAAAAGTGGATCATGCCGGCGATCGTGCGCAGCAGTGTCGTTTTTCCGGCACCGTTGGCACCGATGATCACCAGGATCTCGCCCTGTTTCACCTCCATGGAGATACCGTTGAGCACCGAGATCACATCGTGGTAGACCACGCGTAAATTATTGATTGACAGCATACCTAAATCCTCTCGATCCGAACGGTTCCAAAAAGTCCATAGGGCCTGATAAACAGAACCAGCAGCATCACAAAATAGGGAGCCACCTCCTTGAAACCCACCAGCCCCATCGGTTCAATATAGGCCCCGGCCAGAGATTCACAGATACCGACAATGATGCCGGCCAGCAGGGCTCCGATAATGCTGTCCATACCTCCGATCAGAACAACGGGAATCGCACGCAGACCCACGGAACCCGATCCCACCGACAGCGCCCCGAAATTTGAGATCATGATACCGGCAACGGCGATGCAGGCGGAACTGATGGCCCAGATCATCAGCAGAATGAACCGGGCATTGATCCCAAAGGCCATGGATTTGGCCTGGTCCTCGGAAACGGCCCGGATGGCCAGACCCCATCGCGTCCGATAGAGAAACACCAGGACGATGATAAAGGTCACGACAGAAAACAGACCCGCCCAGATCGGGTCCGAAATGAACAGGTAGTTACTGATTTCAACCGTCAAGTCCGGCAGTTCCATGAAAAACGAGTAGGAGTCAGACCCCCAGATAAACTGAACGATGGCCCTCAACAGGAAACTCAATCCCAGCGTGACCATCGTCATCGACAACGGCGAACGTCCCAGCAACGGCTTAATGGAAAACCATTCAATAATACCGCCTACGATGCCAGCTGCCACCAGACCCAGGGGAAGCGCCACGATCAGGGGCAGTCTCAGATCGAAAAAGAGAACATAAAAGAGAAAGGATCCGATGACCAGAAACTCACCTATCGCAAAATTGAATGTCTCTGAGGCTTTGAAAATAATGACGATACAAAGACCCAGCAGCGCATATACCAAACCAATGAATACACCATCACCAACGGCCTGAATGAAATCGGTCATAAACACTCCAGGAGTTCTTGATTGACCGAACAGGGTTGCACGGAACTGTCAGCCCTGCCCATGGGTTAAAACCACCGTGATCTTCAGGAAAGGCCGCCGGAAGACGGGTTCTTCCCGAAGATCACGGTTTGGCGGTTCACCCGGATGATGGGGAACCGGCACCGAAAATGATGCTGGAAAGATGTCCAGCCGTTCTAGGGGAATCCGTTACCACTGGATTTCGTCGGTATTGATCCAGTCCCCGACGGGTGTCATGTAACCGGTTGGCACCTTTTTCCCCTGATAATCGACCATCTTGACATGGGCCTTGTACATCCGCATCATGGGAATCGTGTGGGACTTATAGGAGAAGGTCCTGCCGTCGAACATCCCCTTGAAATCCCAGACCATATTGTCGAGGGCTTTCTTGACGCCCTCACGGGTCAGATCACCGGCATTATCGGCATCGGTAAGGGCTTTCTGCAGCAGGAACGCATACGTCAGCCCCTCCATATACAGAAAGATATCCTTGATACCACCCCGCATCTCGTTCTTATACTCTTCCGGACGGTACTTCTGGGCAAATTCGTGGGCCAGCTTGATCATGGGGTTGTCCATCTTGGTGGCCGATCGGGGGACCGCATCCCCAAAGGGCCGTGTGGCCACACCGACATACCCGTCGAAGGCTTCCTGGGCGACCAGGATCGGGAAACGGCCGGTGGTGTAGTGAGTACCCATGAGCTGGGTATCTTTGAGGATCTTTTTGGCAGTCTTAAAAAAGATGGCCGTATGTCCGGCAGCACCGGAATATCCATGATAAATCACATACTGGGCCTTCGCTTTACGCAGGGTCATACACTCGTTGGTGGCTGATGTGGCCGTGTAGGGATATTCCACCTGGGCGACCACCTTCACACCCAGTTTCTTGGCATATTCAATGGCTTCCGGGGTGCCGTCTCTTCCCCAGGCTGTGGGACTGTATACAAAGCCCAGTCTGGGAGCCCCTTTTCCTTTGTGGTTTTCCTTGATCCATTTCACCAGTATCTTGACCTGTGTGGTTTTCCTTGATCCATTTCACCAGTATCTTGACCTGGCTGCCGTAGGTGGCCCCCAGGGAATAATAGTAAGGGTATTTTTGGGGGCCGCCGGTTTCGCCGAAAATCTCGGTGGAATAAGAGCCGTCCAGCCAGGGGATCTTTTCCTCTTCATTGACCTTGCTGATCAGCGGTTTCAAACCACCGGTAATATACCCTGTGACCATCAGAAACTCGCTGGGGTCATGCTCGGCGACGTACTTGTTGAACGTGGCGACTTCGACAGTGGGACTGTAGCGCATATCCTCCAGGAACCAGGTTATCTTTTTGCCGTTGACACCGCCGCCCTCATTGTTGACCCAGTTGATAGCGTCAATGAACCCCCAGCCAAATTCGGGTAACGATCCCACCGGTCCGCTCATGGGAAATTGTGAGAGGGTTTTGATCTCTTTGGCGGCCAGGGAAAAAGGTAAGAGCAGAAAAATCAGAAGGATAAACGAAAGGCCAGCAATTGCTTTTTTCTTCATGACGGATCTCCTTTTTAAAACCGGTGTTGAGACTGGTTCCAAACCAGTGCGGACACCGGCGGAAATTAACATGAGTCAAATGCAGAGGGACAATGAATTCGAGAAGAAACGTTAAACAACAAACATTTTCTTGTCAAGGGCTTTTTAAAAAAAGATGACCGGCGACCAGGCATTCTATATCGGGAGGCAATGGAAAAGAGGGGTTATCATCAGAATGGCATTTGGATCATGGATTTGGTTGGTTACCGCTCCGACGATAATCGGCGGCCCGATTCCCAGCGGCAGCGGTCTGGTTTTAGATGTCGCCATATTACCGGTTGACAGCTTTTAAAAATCCAAGAAGGATTTAAGGGCACATTGATTAATAAACATTATCGAGCTTGCCGCACCAAAGGGTTGATCTTTCAAGAAACGACGAGTCCATCCATGGCTTCCAGGAGCTCCAGGATGGATTTATGCGTCTCTTGAAATGACATCCCTATGGTGCGGAACAGTCTTAAGTTAACGGCATTGACTGTTCAGTTTTGAGTTCTCTTCTAAGTAGCTGAATTTTTGCATAATGTTGATCTCGAATATTGTCATTCCGTGCTCGACACGGAATCCAGAATAATTTCAAAGATAAGCTAACCTGGATAGCGGATCAAGTTCGGTATGAGGGGGGAGACCTCCAGACTGACAAGATATTAATTTAATCACTATATTTCTGATAGTTGCCATCAGTTTGCGGAAAATGGAAGGGATTTGCGGCTGACGATCACTATCGATTCAACCATGACTATTGATTCAAGATGAACCCAGCAAAAGAAAAAGGATATTCTGTCTGTGGGAAGTGTCCGGGGACCACCTGTTTTCCGCGAATCGCTGCAGATGAACCGCTGCCACCGGTAGCAGAGGCGCCAACATTCTGCCCGATGCGACGTTTTCCCGAAACCATTCAAAAGGTCCAGGAAACCTACAACCAACCTGATATCAGAGAGTTTGCCCGGCTTGCCTCCATTCAGGAGGCAGAATGCTATGAAGCAACTGAAGACGGCATGAGAACAAAATTTCCACGGATTGAGGAGATTATCCAGTTCTCGCAAAAGTGCAACTACACCCGAATCGGCGTGGCATTTTGCCTTGGTTTGAAGGAGGAGATGCGCATGGTTTCAGATATTCTGGAATCAAAAGGATTGGACGTAATCACGGTAAACTGCAAGGTTGGCGGTGTTCCCAAAGAGTCCATCGGATTGGCAGGGAAAGAAAAAATTCTGGGACCTGATATGATGGAAACCATGTGCAATCCGATCGCCCAGGCGGCTGTGCTTGATGCGGAGGGGGTCGATCTGGCGATCATGATGGGTCTGTGTGTCGGTCACGATACGCTCTTCCTGAAAACCATCCAGGCACCAACTACGGTGCTGGCAGTTAAGGACCGGGTCTTCGGTCACAACCCGCTGGCGGCCTGTTACCTGTCGAAAAGCCCCTACTATGGCAGGCTGCGGAAAAAGACAGAAAGAAAGGGAGAGGGCGAAAAAGTCACCATACCTGAAAAGATCATCATCTCCGCTTGACCGCCGTTACCACACACCACCACCTGGGCGGTGACCCCCCCCAAAAAAAAACAACGCCCAGGTGGGGCCTTAATCCCTGCAAGGAGCGGTTTCTGACTCCCCTGAAAAACAGCCTGCGCATTTACCAGGAATCACGTTTCTCACAGACAAACAGAATGATCATCGCTGCACTGTTCTGAAAGCTGTCTGGCTCGCAGGCGGTAAACCCACCATCATTCCCCCCTGATTAAAATGCAGGGGTTCAGCGCCAACCCCCCATCTGAAAGAATCCAAAGCAGTCACCGGTATCTGAGAACAGGACCTGTCCCTTATCCTGCGATGCCGTTTTTGGAGAATAATGTTACTTAATATGTTACGGTAATATATCTTATTGTTACAAAGCAAAAAGGTAACATATTGGTTATTGACGGTCGTCAATGATCCCGCTGTTGGATTAGCCCCACCTCGCTCTTTGAAACCCCCCAGATTTTTATAAATAAGTCATAAAATTCATCTATTTATAAAATTTAAAAATTGGCTCCCCATCGAATCACAGGGCATTGGCATGCATCGTGTAGAATAGACCATAAAGCAAAGACACCTGAGTCGACGCAGGTTATCCTGAAAAATCGCGTCGCTTGTAACCGATGATTTTCAAAAACTGGACACAACGGAGACACCCATGAAAGCAAAAAACTGTTGTAAAACGATGGAAATGGAACTGACCGCCTGGAAAGCGATTGTGTATGATATTTCCAGAAAGATGCAGAAGGCTTCCGCTGATCCAAAAGGAGCGCTGGCTGCAAATATTGGAGACCTCCATATCTTAATCGAAGAGATGGATGCAAGGATTGAGGGAATTCGCGAATCATGCACCCCGGAAACCGGCATGGAGGATATCCAGGCAGAGCGGGATGCGTACGATCGATCCCTGGTCAATGTCCGCATGAAAGCCAATGAAGCTATGCAAACACTTGGAGCTGGAGATTTTGGCGGGTAAAGGGCAGACAGGCCAATCCGTTCTGGTTTCCAGACTGTCTTTTAAAAAGCAATACCACCTATTGTCAACGAATCAATTCAAGGAGACAACAATGTCAGAAGAACTGAGTACCATCCAATTTTCAAGTAATGTCGACGCACGCGGAAGTGCTTGTCCCGGGCCGCTGTTAGAAGCAAAGAAAGGTATTGGCAAAGTCATGGTTGGAGAGGTGCTGGAAATTTTTTCCAACGACAGTGGAACCCGCAACGACATCCCGGCCTGGTCCGGTAAAGTGGGCCATGAGTACCTTGGTTATCTGGAAGCCGATGGATATGACAAACATTATATCCGACGGAAAAAATAGACCTTGTTGGGTAAAAACCAGCGTAATGGGACCAAAATTTTTGAAAGGCCATGGAAACAAAAGACATGATTTCGATTTGTTCCATGGCTCAACTTTTATGACTTCAACAGGAACATCATGCCAGACGAGACGAAGGTAACGACAGGGGGCAAGATTCTTATTTTGGCTACCGAATCATGTGCCTATCCAGGGGCGGACTCTGTGGGATCCTCCCATTCGAGTTATCCGGCCAATACATACATTCTCAGAGTCAGGGCACCGGTGCTGTTCCCGGAAAGATTCTACCTGGACTGTTTCAAGAAAGGCATCAGTGGCATCATTGTCATGTCCTGTGGTGAGGAGTGTCCGTATGAAAGTGCCTATGCGGCACTGGCAAAAAGACTGGACCGTGTTTACAAGATGATGAGGGAGCGGGAGCTCGACATTCGCAGGCTGAAACTGACGGCTATTTGCACGGTCTGCAATCGTGCCTTCCTAAAAAATATCAACGAAATGAACAGTTTAGTACGAGAAATCGGGCTGCCCACAGAGGGAGAGAAAAAGATCGCCTGAAAACAGCCATCCTGAAGTAAAAACCATAACGATAAACAACCCGGAATGTTTTCTGATCAGGGATTCTATGCCGGATATCCAGGAGAAATTCATGCATGCCAGTCGTGAATTGAATTTTGATGCCCTTGTTGTTGGCGGTGGTATCGCCGGTCTTCAAGCTGCTCTCGATCTTGCCGATCAGGATTTTAAGGTGGCAATTGTGGAGAAAGATGCGACGATCGGCGGCAAAATGATACGTCTATCAAAGGTGTTTCCTACGTTGGATTGCGCCAGTTGCATTACCACGCCGAAAATGGCCTCTGCGGCCCATCATGATAATATTTCCATATTCACCTATTGCGAACTGAAAGAGCTGCAGCGTTCATCTGCTGGCATTGAAGCAACCCTCAATCAGAAAACAAGATACGTCAATCCGGATACCTGTATCGGCTGCCGTCAGTGTGAATATGTCTGCCCGGTGTATATTCCCAATGAAGAGCAGGGGAACTTCAGTCTGCGGAAGTCGATCTATATCCCCTTTTCCAATGCGATTCCGCAGATAGCTGTGTTGGATATGGACAACTGCACCCTTTGTGGCCGATGTGCCAAAGTGTGTCCCACCGATGCCATCGACTATCTCGAACAGCCGGAAGAATTCAGGATTAAAGCAACGACCGCCATTCTGACGACTGGTTTTAAACTGACCTCCATGAAGCAAAAACCCGAATATGGCCAGGGTAACGTCCAGAACGTGATTACGTCCATGGAAATGGAAAGACTTCTGGCCCCCCACGGACCCTATCATCGTGTATTGAGACCTTCAGACGGGAAAGAACCGGAATCCATCGCCTACGTCCAATGCGCCGGCTCCAGGGATAAATCCCTGGGGATACCTTATTGTTCCAGGGTCTGCTGCATGTACGCCATCAAACAAGCCATGCTTCTCTCCGGTTCTTTACCCCTGGCGGATATTACGATTTACTATATGGATATTCGCGCTTTTGGAAAGGGCTACGAACAGTTTTTTCAAAACGCCAAAGCCATGGGTATTGAGTTTGTAAAAAGCAAAATTGCAAAAATCGAACAGGGGGATCATCAAACCGTCAAACTCAGGTATGAGAACCAGGAGGGAGACGGGGGAGTCCTGACCAGGGCCCATGATCTGGTGGTTCTGTCGTTGGGAATGGTTCCAGAATGGAACCCTGCGGGCGTCTGCAATGTCTCCTGCGATACGGATGCCTTTATCAGATCGATTAAACCGATGACAGCCCCTTCATTGACCGATATGGAGGGGGTTTTTGCGGCAGGGGTTGCATTGGGTCCCAAGGACATCGTTGATACCATTACCGAGGCCGGTGCAGCAGCCATTGAAGCAGCCAAGTACCTTTCCAGGAATAGCGCGGCCTGAAATGATCTCCTGTTGACAGGCCAAAGGGAGCTGTGTGCGGCACAAGCTCGGACTGAACAAAGGAATCGAAATTTTCATCGTCAGAGGAGAAATCTAAAAATGTCATCGAAACCAAATGGAGAACCAGGGGAAAAGAAGGTCGGGGTATATATCTGTCACTGTGGTGGTAACATCTCCGACCATGTGGATGTGCAGCAGGTTGCCGAAAATGTCAAAGGGATTGAGGGTGTCAGCACGGTTCATACCAACGTGTTTATGTGCTCAGATCCGGGTCAGGAGCTGATCCAGGAAGACATCAGGAACGGAAAAGTGGACAGGGTCGTTGTGGCCTCCTGTGCCCCAAGCCTGCATGAAACAACTTTCCGGGGTGCCATTCGCAGAGCCGACATGAATGCGTATCTCTATGAACATGCCAATATTCGTGAACAGGTCAGTTGGGTCCATGATGGGGATATGGCCACCGCAAAAGCGACTGTTCTGGTTAAAGCGGCCATTGCCAAAGCAAAGAGACTGGTTCCTCTGGACCCGATTCGCGTGGATGCGCACAAACATGCCATCGTTATTGGTGGCGGCATGTCGGGACTGAGAGCCGCACAGGACCTTTCCCAAAGGGGCATCCATGTCGTTCTGATTGAAAAGAGCCCATTTCTGGGCGGTCAGGTCGCCAATCTCGATACGCTTTTTCCAACCGGGGAAAATGCCGCCGATATCGTTACCGAGATGGCCAGCGCTGTGGTGAATGATCCAAAAATCAGCGTTTATACCTGCAGTCAGATTATCCATGCCGAGGGGTATGTTGGTAATTTCAAAATCACCCTGCAGAGAAAACGCCCGGACTCCCCGGATGACTTCGAAAAACTGAAGAGACTGGCGAGCAGTGGCAAAGATGTCGGAAATTATATCCCTTTTGCCGGGTTTTATTCAGAAAAGGTCCCGACAGCAACAGAGGAAACAACGATAGAAACCGGGGCCCTGATCTTTGCCAGCGGTTTTCAGTCTTATATCCCACGGCAGAAAGAATATGGTTATGGAGAAAATGATCAGGTTATTACCTTACCCCACTTAATCCGGATCATGGCACAGGACAAAGATGAAGGTGACCTGTTGAAAATCAATGGTAAAAAAATAAGAAGGGTTGCCCTCATTCATTGTGTGGGGAGCCGACAAATTCCCGGTATTCATGCCCCTGATGAAAATGGCCACTATCATGAACATTGTTCGAGAACCTGCTGTACGGCTACGCTTCAGGCCGCTTCAGAAATTCGCAAACGGCATCCTGGAACACACATATTTGAGTATTTTCGCGATATCCGAACCTACGGACGGGGTCAGGAGGCATACTATGATGAGGCGTCAAAGAACAATGTGATATTTCTGCGCTTTGAACCGGAAAACAGTCCCATTGTGGAACAAACACCGAACAGTTCCTATCCGATGAAAGTATCGGTCAAAGATACGTTGACATTTGGTGAGGAGATCGAGGCAGATGTTGATCTGGTGGTTCTTTCTGTCGGGATGCTGCCGAACAATATCAGTGATCTGACAGAGATGATGAAACTTCCAGTCAGTGCAGACCGTTTTTTGCAGGAAGTCCATCCCAAACTGAGACCGGTGGAACTTGCCAAAACGGGCGTGCTGCTGGCCGGCACCTGTCAGGCCCCCATGGATATCGGGGAATCCTGCAACGCAGCCCAGGCTGCTGCTGCAAAAGCATGTACCTTGCTTTCCAAGGGGGTTGTGGAACTGGATCCATTTATTGCTCAAGTCGATCCGCAGCGCTGTGTCGGACATGGTGAGTGTCTGACAGCATGCCTGGTGGAGGGAGCCATCACCATGGAAACCGTTGACATTGACGGTGTCGTTTCTCAACAGGCACGGGTCTCTCAGGCTGTTTGCACAGGCTGCGGCGCCTGCGTGGCGGTCTGTCCGGAAAATGCCATTAATATCAACGGCTGGACTCTGGAACAGTATGAGGAGATGGTTGATGCCATTGTTATGGCATGATCTGATGGATAACTTGAATCTCCTGTCCTTATCCCCTGTTTTCCCATTCGAGAGAATGTCCTGGGGGAGAAAGATCACAATCTAAGTTAATGGTGCACCCTATGAGCGAAAAGGAAAAGAACGAAAAAAAAGAGGCTTTAAAAACGCTTCGTAAGACACGTAGCAATCGCATTGAGCAGGTTCGACAAATGAATAAGGATCAAACCGGTGACATTCGAAATATCAGTGAGCAACTGCAATCCGGTGGGAAAACAGTTCCAGAGATTGCAGCTGCTGTCAGCATTCCGACATCTCAGGTCATGTTGATTGTGGCCGGTCTGATGGAATATGGTCTGGTGGTTGAAGGAGCTAAGGATGGGAATTACTTCAAATATGAGCTTGTCCCCCAGTAACCCTTTCCTGGATATATGTTGCTGACCGATAGCAAATGCGTTTTGGTTAAATGGTTTTATTGAACGGAGAAAATATCATGAGTATTGGTGTTGATCCAGATTTTATTCTGGACTTGAAAAAATTCGGGGTCGCAGATGCCAGTATCTGTTTTAACTGCGGCAATTGCACGGCTGTTTGTTCGCTTTCAACCGAAACAACCCCTTTTCCCCGCAAAACAATTCGCTACTTACAGTTAGGTGCCAGGGAAAAGCTGCTGCAAAGTCCGGAACCCTGGTTATGCTACTATTGCGGAGACTGCACGGAGACCTGCCCGCGTGATGCAAATCCGGGGGAAGTCATGATGGGGTTAAGGCGGTATCTGACGACAAAGTACGATTGGACTGGAATATCCCGCCTGTTTTATACCTCTAAACTATTTGAGGTAATGGCTATTCTCGTCGTGGCGCTTTTGGTTGGATTCGGATTCTATTTCTTTCATGGCCCGATGCTGACCGATCGTGTCGCTTTGAACGTTTTTGCGCCAAATACCGTCATTGAGATTTTAGATCTGATCATGCTGGGGGTACTGGGGATATTGTTGCTGAGCAACGGTTACCGAATGTTTAAAGCCGTCACTGGGGATCCAGCACAATACCGCTTGTCAGACAAAGAGGACAAACAACCGCCACGGGGAATCTTGATCCGGGGTATCCCGCTTTCGTTGTTTATAGCTGAATTCAAGGAATTTGTTATCCATTTTTTTACCCAGAAGAAATTTGCCTCTTGTGATACCGATACCCAACGGATGCAGTGGTTTGTGCACCTGCTGATCATGAGCGGCTATACCATTGTTTTCATGCTGGTTGTTGTTGGTATTCGGTGGTTTCAACGGGATGAGATCTATTCAATCTGGAATCCGATCAGACTTCTCGGGTACTATTCGACCTTTGCCATTCTGTACGGAACCACCTATGCCATTGTCGGTCGATTACGGAAAAGTAAGCCCGTTTATGAACATACCCATTCCTCAGATTGGGCCTTTCTCATACTTCTCTGGCTGACGACGTTTACCGGAATCCTGATCCATTTTACCCGGTTACTGGAAATGCCTTTGTCGACTTACACCATATACGTCATTCACTTAATGATCGCGGTTCCCATGCTGGTCATTGAAGTCCCCTTTGCCAAATGGACGCACCAGCTCTACAGACCCATGATTCAGTATTTGATGAAGGTCAGGGAGCGAGCCCTGGCAAATAATTCATAGCTTTCAAAAAGGAGAAAAACAATGTCAGAAAACCAAGAAATGATCCTCTATTTTGCGACTTTTTCCGGCGATAATGCCGAAAAGGCAGCTGCGCCGTTTGTATTGGGCGGAGCGGCCCTGGCGATGGATATTAAAGCGGTGATTGTTTTACAGGGTGAGGGGGTATACCTGGCAAAGCCGGGATATGTGGATACAATGAAAAAACCGGGTGGATTTCCCCCGGTAAAGAAGTTACTGGCCGATTTTCTGGAACTGGGAGGTGAATTGAAAGTCTGTGGTCCCTGTATTAAAGAACGCGGTATTGAAGAGTCCGGCCTGATTGAAGGGGCCAGTGTCACCGCTGCAGGACAGGTAAACCTTCTGGCCCTTAAAGCCAATGCCGTCATGACATTTTAATTTATTCAGGGTGCGGACAGCCTGCCTGCACCCTGCAGTTACAAACCAGGGTTAGGCCGTTTACGTCGACGGAAACCATGAGGTTTTTCTATGAAAGACAAAACCATCCATTTTCCCCCAAAACGGGTGACAGATCTGGTGGAATTGAAAAGATCCGGATCGGATGTTGCCTGTGAATTGTCATTTGAAGTGCTGCCGGTGGATTTTTCCCACAGGGACAATCCATTTCAGGCCTATATTTTTCTTTGCCGTTACGCCGTGATGGTGGATGGTGAAGCATTTATGTTCAGGAAGTGCTATGCCCGGGGATGTCCCCACAATTTATGCCCCCATGTCTCGCAGGCAGTCATGATTGCCAATCGATATCTCTATCGGGATTATCACAGGATGCGCGAGATTGGAATCGAGGTTGAAGAAAAGCGGTTTACGCTGCAGGAGATGCTGACAAAATTCGACACCCGTCCAGAGGAGACGGAGCCCGTTCTGACCATTCATGATTACATCAATATTGCCAGAGAAGGCCATGGCGTTGCGGTTGAAGTGGATACAGAATTTGTTTCGGCTGTCGAGCATTTTGACCATACGATCAACCGGCAAACCTTTCTGAATGGGTATTTTACCATCGAAACCCTCGGTAAAACAGGTCACTATCAACGCTGTCTCGGTTGTTACCCAACCGAGACAGAAAAGACAGAGAAACCCCTGGCCATCGTTGTTGCCAACCAGCGACTGTCCGATCTGTATCTGGACTTTGACGAGGCCGGCATCACCTACAAAGCACAGTTTTTTGAATATGGACCCTGAAATCTCCCAAATCTGATTTCCGGTAAATTTTCTGCCATTTTTCCCGGAATGAAAACGGCGGGGTAGCCTAGAATGCCTCGCCGTTTTTTTTAGGCAGAAACCTGACGTTTATTGATTGTTTCTTTTAAGCAACAACCGGTCGTTTTTCGGTTGTTGCTTGAGAATTGGGGCGGGCTGCAGGCCCGCTGGAAAGCTATTCAGGTTCAGCTATAGACACGAAAACCTGGTTGTGATTGAACGCATACTCGACGGACTTCGCTGCGAGTCTCTTGATTTCAATCACACACCGGTCTCATCATCTCCTCAAAAAAGGAGTGAGTTACTATTGGTTTGGAATAATAACAGCAGATTGTTTAGGCTGCTGGTTTTTTAATTCTTAGAGAGGGTGTTAAGATGAAAACAGACGTATTGGTTATCGGCGGCAGCGCCGCTGCGATTTCAGCCGCAACCACCGGAAAGACCTTTTATCCGGAAAAAGATTTTCTCGTGCTTCGTAAAGAGGAAAAAGTGATGGTGCCCTGCGGTATTCCCTATATTTTCGGGACACTAGAGAATAGCGATCAGAATGTCAGCCCGGATGGGGGTCTGCTCAAAGCGGGGATCCAGTTAATCATCGATGAAGCCGTATCCCTGGACCTGAAGAAAAAAATCTGCAAGACAGCCGGCAACCAGGAAATTGAATTTGACAAACTGATCCTGGCGACCGGCTCTACCCCTAAAATTCCAGGCTGGCTCAAGGGAGCAGAGCTTGAGAATGCCTTTACGATCCCAAAAGATAAAATCCATCTGGACCAAACCCTGAAGAAACTTGAAACACTTCAAAAAATTGTTGTGCTGGGTGGCGGCTTTATCGGTGTCGAAATGGCAGATGAGTTAAATAAAAGGGATAAAGATGTGACCATCGTCGAGATTCTGCCCCATGCCCTCAATCTCGCCTTTGACGCAGACCTGTCCATCAGAGCGGAGGAGGTGCTGATGCAACGAGGGGTGAAACTGCGGACCAATGAAGGGGTGAAAGAGGTTCTGGGAAAAGATAAAGTCACTGGTGTTTTACTGAATAGCGGAGAAATACTCGATGCAGACGCCGTTATTCTCTCCACCGGCTATCAGCCCAATGTTGCCCTGGCGGAAAAAGCAGGTATCAAAATCAATGAATTTGGGTCAATCAAGGTCAATGAATACATGCGGACAGAAAACTTTGATGTCTTCGCGGTCGGGGACTGTGCTGAGAAGTTCAGTTTTATCACCCGCACCCTCAAGGGGATCATGCTGGCTTCAACAGCGTGCGCGGAAGGCAGGATCGCAGGTATGAACCTATATAAGCTCTCCGTCGTGCGGTCGTTTGGCGGCACAATTGCCATCTTTTGCACCTCGTTCGGCGACACCTCCTTTGCTGCAGCGGGCGTGACGGAAAATCTGGCCAAGGAGAGGGGGTTTGATATTGTTACAGGGACATTTGAAGGGATCGACAAGCATCCCGGCACGCTGCCCGACACACATAAACAGTTGGTCAAGCTGATTGTCGCACGGGATTCCGGTATCATTCTGGGTGGCGAAATTATTGGTGGACCCAGTTCTGGGGAGTTGATTAATCTCATCGGTCTTGCTATTGAAAACCGAATGACGGTCGAGGCCATCCTGACCAGTCAAATAGGAACCCATCCACTGTTGACCGCACCGCCAACAGCCTATCCACTGATGAAGGCTGCAGAAATTGCAGCAAAGAAGCATATCTTTGGATAGGAAGTGGGATTCTCTCCTCATTCAATGTCGTTAACCTACGCGAATGGTTCCGCACCAGCAGTCCCGATTTTCAAGAAACGCATTCATCCTTCCTGGAGCTCCGGGGAGCCATCCCTGGCTTCCAAGGTTCTTGAAAACCGGAACCGTTGGTGCTCAGCAAGAAAAGGTTGCTTAGGTTAACGGCATTCTCTCCTGATTAATACTTAATATCGGCGGTTCGAGCATACACATCGGAATAGTGAGTTTGACAGCAGCGATTTCCCTCTCCTGGCGGGTATGTTGATCGCGGTTTTGGGTATTGGTATGCCTGGATTCCGGCTTTCGCCAGATTGACAGGAAAAGACAAGCTTTGGGTTTTTACGATTTCACCATTTTAGACTATACCGTCTATTGGGCGAAAGGCTCAAGTTCTGCAATATCCTGCTGGCAGGCATTGTTTAATCGAATGGCGAATGTTACAATTAAAAAAAAGTAACACATTTAGCGCAACAGAAACTGAAAGGGTAACATCACTGAATGGGAGCGATCATTGATAACCCACTTCCAGAAACCGCATCTGCAGGTATCATTAACAGTGCGATTCAATGGCGGGTATTGAGCTTCTTTATGGGAATACAGGAAACCAACGATGCAAAATCAGACCCATGAGATCTGGAATCTGAGATTTCTGAACCAGATCATGAATTCAATGGCAGATGGGGTTTTTACCATGGATGCCCGGGGAAAAATTACCTCCTGGAACCGGTCCATGGAGCGGATCAGTGGATATTCAGCCGAGGAGGCCCTGGGACGGACCTGTGAAATCCTCGGGTGCAGTCGTTGTTTTGGAAGGGAGTGCCCTGCCGGTGTTCAAAACTGTGGGATTCTGGAACGGGGTTCTTCTGAAACAAAAGAGTGCCAGATGCAACATAAGCAGGGGCATGATGTGGCTGTTATCAAAAACGCCAGTGTGGTCAGAGACAAAGACGGAACCATCATCGGGATTGTCGAGACCGTGACCGACCTGACTGAACTGAAAGAGGCGAAACAAAAGGCGGAAATGGCAGCGCTTCGACTGGGTGAGATTCACCAGATGGGGAATATTATCGGGAAGGGCCATGAAATGCAAAAGGTATTTGTTGCGATCAAGGCTGCGGCGGCCAGTGGGTCTACCATCCTTATCCAGGGTGAAAGCGGCACCGGCAAGGAATTGGTGGCTGGTGCCATTCACTATCAAAGCGATCGCAGCGATGGTCCCCTGGTGATTGTCAACTGCTCAGCGCTTTCCGAATCCCTGCTGGAAAGTGAGCTTTTCGGCCACGTCAAAGGTGCTTATACGGGTGCCATGCGTGATCGAATCGGCCGTTTCGAAGAGGCCCAGGAAGGGACGATCTTCCTTGACGAAATCGGGGAATTGAGTCCCTTTATTCAGGTCAAACTCCTGCGTGTCCTCCAGGAGCGGGAGGTTGAGCGTGTGGGGGAGTCCAGAAAACGAAAGATCAATATCCGGGTCATCGCAGCGACCCATCGGGATCTTTATCAGCAGGTATGCGACGGGCTTTTCAGGGAAGATCTCTATTACCGGCTCAAAGTGTTTCCAATCCATTTACCACCCCTGCGAAACAGAAAAGAGGATATTCCTCTACTGGTGGACCATTTCACGAAAATCATGAACAAAAGAACTGGCAAAAATATACAAGGCGTTACCAAATCAGCCCTGCGGATGTTGATGGACTATTCCTGGAAAGGAAATGTTCGTGAACTGGAAAACGCCGTCGAGCACGCTTTTGTTCTATGCGACCGTGATCAGATCGATGTCATTGATCTTCCAGCAGAGATTCGGCTGGTTGATCAGACCTTGGCGATTTCTGGCAAACCGCCGACAACCACTGATCAATCTGCTGTGCGGAAAAAGTTGAAAAAGGAGGAATTGCTTGACCTGCTTGACCAATGTGACTGGAATAAGTCGGAGGTGGGCCGTCGGCTGAATCTGAGTCACTCTGCAATCTGGAAGTATATGAAAAAATGGGATATCCCCTTGAAAAAGGGAAACGATTTGACGCTTAAAAAGAAAAATGGCAAGCTGTAACACCAACCCGCTATTGAAGGGCATCAGGATCTTTGACAAAAGCGCGAGGACCGATCAATATAAAACACCGAATATGCTTCTTCCGCTTCACGAATCAATATTCACTTCAATGGATACCATCACCTTTTATCGACGATCAACCAGCCAGACCGATCGGTAGCAGGGATCAGATAAAAGGTGAAGGGTCAACCTGACAAAAAAATGGAAAACCCATGAAAATCATTCGTTTCATCAATGCGCAAAACGGGGTAAGTCTTGGATGCGACTACCGGGACAGCACCGCAAGTCTGCTGGAAGGAGACATGTACGCATCACTGAAGGATACCGGAAAACGGATACCGGTTAAAAAACTGCTCTCACCCATTATACCGATCAATATCATGTGTATCGGTCTGAACTATCATGAACATGCCCGGGAAACCGGGATGGAGGTTCCCCGCTATCCCGCGTTGTTTATGAAAAACATTGCCGCCCTGAACCATCCTGAAGAGCCCATCCAGATCCCCCGCTGCTGCATGAACAAACCGGAGGTGGATTTCGAAATGGAGCTGGCGGTTGTCATCGGAAAGGCAGCGAAAGATGTCCCGGAGGACCGGGCCCTTGACTACGTGGCCGGGTACACCGTCGGGAATGATGTCTCTGCCAGACGGTGGCAGGCCCATGCCGGGAGTAAACAGTGGGTGCGTGGGAAAAGTTATGATACATTCTGCCCCATCGGACCCTGTCTGGTTACCCCAGACGAAATCAAAGACCCCCAGCAACTGGAACTGGTGTGCCGGCTGAACGGAGAAGTGATGCAGCAGGCCAGTACCGCGGATATGATTTTTTCGGTGGCGCAGATTATTGCCTATCTCTCCCAGGATACGACCCTGCGACCCGGAACCCTTATCCTGACAGGCACCCCCGCTGGCGTCGGGTTCACCCGGAACCCACCGGTGTACCTGAAGCAGGGCGATCGCATGGAGATGGAAATTGACAGAATCGGAACGCTGGTGAACCCCGTGATCGATGCTCCCTGACCGACCCTGTCAGCCGGATGATTGCCCCGGGTCCCCAGAACCCGGTTTTGGTACAAGCTCAAAGGGCGAGTAAACGTTGATTCGTCATAGTCTTACGCTAACTCTTACGCTTACGCTTACTCTTCTTTCTTGAAAGCAGCATTCCTGGGGTTACGATTACGATTTAGAAAAACTCACAGCTAAGCCAATGGAACTTGACCGTGCCCAAAGGACGCGGTTTTATGGGTAAAATAAAAGGGCTTCACAAGTCTGGATCAATATCACGATTGCGTTTAATTTGAATATCCTGGATTTCTTATGATCACAGTTTTACTGGTTTATCTTGTTGTGGGTGCTATTGCCGGTGTACTCGCAGGATTACTGGGCATTGGTGGCGGTCTGATCATCGTGCCGATGATGGTTTTCACCCTCAACTGGCAGGGAATTCCCCACGAACTGGTGATGCACCTGGCCCTGGGATCTTCCATGGCCAGTATTATTTTCACCTCCATTTCCAGTTTCAGGGCCCATCACAAGCGGGGAGCCGTTCACTGGGATGTGGTGCGCCGGATTGTCCTGGGCATCTTTGCCGGAACGTTTCTGGGGACAACCATCGCCTCACGCATGGGGACAGACCTGCTGAAGGGGTTTTTTGTCATTTTTATCTTCTATGTAGCGATCCAGATGCTGACGAGCAAGAAGCCGAAGCCCTCCCGTCAGATTCCCGGAAACCTGGGAATGTTTGGCGTGGGAAGTGGGATCGGCGTGGTGTCCGCACTGGTCGGTATCGGCGGGGGGACCCTGTCCGTGCCGTTCATGGTCTGGTGTAATCTTCCGGTTCACCACGCCATCGGTACCTCGGCGGCCATTGGTTTTCCCATTGCCATTGCCGGTACGATCGGCTACATCTTCAATGGGTGGGGAAATCCAACCCTGCCGGCATTCAGCCTGGGGTACATATACCTGCCGGCCGTTGCCGGCATTGCATGTGCCAGCGTTCTGACAGCGCCGCTGGGTGTCCGGCTGGCCCATCGCCTGCCGGTGGACAAGCTGAAGAAAGTATTTGCCATCCTGCTGATGCTGGTCGGGACAAGAATGCTGGTCAACGTCATGCGGGTGGTTCTGGCCTGATTATTGCGAGACCGGCAGTGATTCGAACGCCTGCAGGGATTCAAATCCAAATTCGATGATGACAATACCGTACCGGGAATCTCAACTGCTGGTCACCCTCTACCTGTTACTGCTGCTGATGAATAGTCTGTTTATCAGCCCCGGTCAGGCACAGGCGGACTCTGGCCAGAAAACACAAAGCGAGCCCCTCTCCCTGCCGGATCAGGAACCCTTTGAAATCAGCCTGATCACCTTTTCCCCCAGTGACCATCTCTTTGAATGGTTCGGACACACCGTACTGGCTGTTGAAAACCGTCGCACCGGAAAATCGATTGCCTACAGTTTCGGCGGATTCTCGTTCCGTGCGGAGGATTTTCTGAAGTTCGCCATGGGAAAATTCATCTTCTGGTCCTATACTGAAGACAGCCGTCCATTACTGGATTACTACCGGGAACAGGGACGGCATGTCGTGATCCAGACACTCAGCCTGACACCCCTGCAAACAGCAAGAATCCGGCAACGACTGCTCACCGCCCTCGAACCGCGGAACCGCTTTTATATATATGACCATTTCAAGGACAATTGTGCCACCCGCCTGCGGGATATCGTGGATGATGCCCTGGACGGCGCGATCAGAAAACAGTCCGCTGCTGACACGGGAAGAACCACCAGGGACTACGTTCATCGCATGACAGCCCACCTGCCGGCCCTGAATTTCCTGCTCAACGCCGTTCTCAGTGATGGCGTTGATCGGACGATCACCCACTGGGAAACCATGTTTCTGCCGGACCGACTGATGATGGTTTTTCAAACCAGCACCAACCCGGAAACGGGGGGTCCATTGGTTGCCAGACGGCTGGAACAGGTCCCGGGGCAGCGATCCCCTTTTTTCGGCCCGGATCCGGTCTTCCCACGGACAGCTCAACGGGAATGGTTCGCCGGTCTTGCCGCCGGGCTGTTCCTGGCTGTCCTGGCCATGCCCTATCTGAAGAAACACCGGCGGCAGACCCGCACTCAGCTGGCCCCAACCGGTCCGGGGTCTGCCCGGTCCGATTCCAGAGCGGATAACGGGGAAAACAAACCCCTGGGGGCGTTGGCGACAAAATTCTATCCGGTTCTGGTAGCGATATTTGGTGCCGTTGCGGGGTTTCTGGGGGTGGTGCTTTTCTTCATGACCGTGATTGCCGCGCACAAGGACGTATACTGGAATGAGAATTTTTTCCTTTTCAATCCACTCACCTTTGCTCTGCTGCCGCTCGGCCTGCTGAGGGTCTTTGGCAGAGCCCGCCTCCTGTTTACAGCTGTTTCCATGGCCTGCGCTACCGGGGCGATTGCCGGAGTCTGCCTGAAACTGCTACCCGCCTTTGATCAGGGTAACGGACAGCAAATCCGTATTCTGCTGCCCATCCTGATCATCATCGGTCTGACGGGATTCCTTGAGATGAGAGAGCCTGTCAGCAGCTGACAGGTTCCGGATCATCCACCGGAAAAAAGGCAGCACCCATCCTGTCTGTCTTTCCCAAAATCCAGACGATTTCCATTCGGTACTTGACAGACCGGATCTGTTTTTGTATTTTTATACTATCTTGATTAAAAAGTCCAAAAGTATATTAACCCAAAACCATCTGGGGTCCCATGAAACCGATCAAGAAACAGCAGATTCTCGAAATCGCAGAGAAACTGTTCAACCGCTTTGGCATCCATCGGACCGGGGTCGATGAGATCGCAAAACTGGCCAATGTTGCCAAGGGAACCATCTATAACTATTTCGGCAATAAGGAGGGGTTATTCAGGGCGCTGGCTCTGGAGAAACTGGCGGTTTTTGAAGCCCTGCTCGAGAAATCCATCGCGAATATCAAGGACCCCATGGAGAAACTGAAGATCACCGCGATCGGTCATTTGAAAGTGTCCATCGACAACCCTTTCCTGTCGGACAGGCTGTTGTACGGGAATTATGACGATAAGGTAAAAGGTTTTCTGGCGGAACTGGAAAAAAGAACCAGGCAAATGATCAGTCGTATTCTGGACGGGGTTGACAATAAAAAACTTGCCGCCAGGGAAAAAATAGCAATCGTCAACACCCTCCTTTTTACCCTGAAGGGGATGACCGTATCTGTCCGGGAACGGATGGAGCCGGTGTCCATCAAAAAGTTCGAACAGGAGATCGACTTCCTGATCAAGGCCCTGCTGACAGGCAAACCTGCAGGGCAAAACGGAGGTGCATATGGTCTTGAGTCAGTTACTGAATGAGGGATATATTGATTACCAGATGATTGAAAATGCCGTCACCGGCAATCAGCTGCTGTTTCTGTTTTTTCTCTATTCCCTGCTCGGCTGGATGCTGGAAACCGCTTATCGCTCGGTGAGTTACGGTCGGTTTTTCAATGCGGGGTTTCTCACCGGGCCGCTGGTACCATTGTATGGCAATGCCGGTGTTTTTATCACGCTGACCATCATCATCACCCAGCAGCAATCGATCCTGATCCGGTTGGCGATCTATTTTACCGTGATTACGGGAATGGAGTTTATCACCGGAGAGGTGATGGTTCGTCTGTTCAAGAGGCGATACTGGGACTATTCAGACAATCTTCTGAATGTCCGGGGACATGTCTGTTTACCCTATTCAATCGCCTGGGCCGTCCTGTCGCTGGGAATTGAGAAAACGATCTATCCCCTCTCCATGTTGCTGATCGGGCACATGCGCGATCAGCAGCTGATGCTGATCAACGGCGTGGGAATCCTCATGTTGCAGGCAGATATCATCTATTCTTCCGGAATATGGTACCTGGGCCGGTCCTACCTGAACAGAAAAATGACCCGGTACTGGCCGCATCGAGTACCGGCCGGTATTGCCGTCCGGCATCTGTTGACATCAGCCCCGGAATGGGTGATCCGCCTGGGAAAAAACCGGTCGGCGAAATTCCACAACCTCGGTTTTAAGAGAAGGAAGCGATGAACGATCGATATCTGGGTGCCATGCGGGATGAACCTGCGTTGCAGGAGATTCTGGAAAACAGCCTGTTTCTTTCCATGGCCGGTTACCGCCACCATGCCGATGTCTCCTGCCTGGAACACACCCTGGCAGTGGCGGATCTTGTTTTCAGAACAGCCGGGCGGTGGGGACTGGACACCTGTTCAGCAACCCGCGGAGCGCTGTTGCATGATTTTTATCTCTATGACTGGCATACGGACAGCCCGGGTTTCCATGGCGTCAAGCATTCCCACATCGCCTTGAAAAATGCCGGGCGCTATTTCAGACTCAATGCCATCGAAAAGAATGCCATCCTGAGACACATGTGGCCCCTGACGCCGATTCCCCCCCATTACCCGGAATCCCTGCTGGTCTCAATGGCTGACAAGACCGTCAGTTTCAGGGAGTATAAACGAACCGTTGTTACCGGAAGATGGTGTTCAGCCGCTCGACGATGGGCCGGGCTTCGCTGACAATGGTTTCGATCAGTTCACGGCAACTGGGAATGTCCCAGATCATGGCTGCTCCCTGGCCGGCCGTGATGCTGTTCCGCTCCAGGTTCCCCATGATGAAGGCCTCCACGGTGCGGTTGCTCTCCGAGGCAGGCGCTGGTTCTCCATCCGTCTGCATGGCCTGCTCAAACGAGGTGATCATGCCCTCCTTCGCAATCACCTGTCTCAGGTAGTCATTCACCAGCATCCGAATCGAACCCCGTCGTTCTTCAACAAAGCCCCGGTTTTCCGTGTCATTAACCCCTGCTGCGACCGGGTTTCCATGCCGGATGGCGATCGTACTGGTATCGACAGCATCCAGCAGCGCCTGTTTCACGTTGTCATGGGCCAGGCATTCCCGGGTGGCGATAAACCGGGTACCCATATAGATACCGTCGGCCCCCAGCGAAAGAGCGCCCGTCAGCCCCCTGGCATCGACAATGCCACCACCGGCGATAACGGGAATAGTCGACGCATCCGCTGCCTGGGGCACGAGGCAGAGGGTGGTGATCTGGTCAAATCCACTGTGACCACCCCCTTCGGTTCCGGAAACCACAACCGCATCGACACCTGATGCTTCCGCCTTGATGACATGACGAACCGTCGAACAGACGTGAATCACCGTCATACCGGCCTCCTTCAACCGCTGGGTGTAAACAGCGGGACTGCCCTGGGAGACAATCGCCACCGGCACCCCTTCTTCAATCCCCACCGCCACACAGCGGTCGCTGTATTTTCGATCCCAGCCGACAACACCGACAACGAAATTAACCGCAAATGGATATTGGGTCAGCTCCCTGCAAAGCCGAATCTGACTCCGCAGACGCTCACCGGTTTCATGCACGTCCGATGTGACTTTGTCCGTTCCGGCATTGGGCCCGATGGTCCCCAGACCACCCGCTTCCGAGACTGCGGCTGCCAGTCTGGCATCGGTAATCCAGGCCATGGGCGCTTCCACGATGGGATACCGGATGTTCAGCAACTCAGTGATGCGTGTTTTCACAATACCTCGTCCGTTTTATTTTTTTATCCCGGTGATGCGGCTGAGGGACCCGGGAATGAATGGATTGATGGTGACCTTGCTGAATCCGGCCGTCTCCAGGTAATGCCGAACCTCGGATTCCGAGTGGGATCGACCTTCGCTGCCAAACAGCGATTCGTGAATGCCCCAGAGAGCAGGCCCCAGGGGACCCGTTTTTTCGTCGTTCAGGGTTTCTCCCACCAGATGAAACTCGCCGCCGGGAACGAGACTCTCATAAGCCTTGGAAAGTATGCGGATTAACATCTGGCCGCTGTACTGGGGCAGGTTGCTGGCCATGATCATCAGGTCGGCATCCTGGGGCAGCGGGTCACGGGTGAAGTCTCCCGGGCGGGTTGTAATGTTTTCAGTCAACCCCCACTGGGCAATAAACCGGTCTGTGATCCGGCAGACCGGTTCAAAATCCAGGACGACAGCCTGGAGATGCGGGTATTTCTGGACAGCAGCGATACAGTATGCCCCTGAACCGCCTCCCAGATCAAGGATCAGCGATCGCTGGCTCATGTCCACGTCCCTCGCAAACAGCATACCGGCCCCCAGTCCGACACTGTAGGTCGCTTCATGGTATTCCCGGGCCATCTCCTCGGTGAGCGTTTCATAGAGACCCAGGGTTTTGGGCGGTTCATCCGATTTCAGAAATGTTCCCAGATCGCGCCATTTTTCAAAATCCATGCGGGAAAAAAGAAGCCACGGGCCAATATAGGTGGGTTTGCCTTTGACCAGAAAACGGTCCACATCCGCAGCATTCTGGTACTCGCCGTCTGTTTTTTCCAGCAACCCCAGTGCCGCGCAGGCGACAACCAGCCTTTCGGCATTGATCCGGCTGATCTGCAGGGTATCGGCAATATCGGAGAGCTGCGAACATCCCCGGGAGACATGGGTGAACAGGTCCAGTTCCACCGCAGCCATCAGGGTTGCTGCCTGTTTATGGGCGTAACTCAGGTTTTGCAGACGAATGGTGCCGATCTTTTTCGATGGTTGATTCATTTTCCGCTCCTCTGGAAAAGGGGTTGACGTCAACATGGTTGCAGTGATCCGGCATCCGGCATCCGGGGTCCGGATCCCAACTGAAAGGCGGGCTCCTGGTTGTGAAACCATCAATCCTTCGGCTTCCAGTGCTGGACAGGGGCCCCTTCCGCTTCGATCATCGCCTGTAAATCCTGCATAAAGTCAGACCAGCCAAAGGGTCGGCCCCAGTCATAGACCAGGTCCCGAATTTCCCCCGGCCGTTCAGCAGTGACCAGGAAATCCAGTACATCTTTGATGATTGATTTCTGCAATGGGACATCATGGGGTTTTCCACATGGATGGCCCAGGGGAAAATCAAGAAAGGCACTGCGAGGTGGTTTGACGGAAGCCATCATGTCCCGACAGGAACCGACGGTGATGGTTGGAATTCCGGATTCTTCAATTTTCCGGGCGATCAGTCCGACCGACTGATGATCCAGCGGTCAGGCGGGTACCAGCAACACAGCATCCGCCTGCTCCCTTTTCAGGATCTCAACAATCCGGGGCACGGTCTCGTTTTGCAGGGCCGTGCGTTTGTATAGCCTTCCCATACCAAGGGTAACAGCCGTCGGGGCCAGTTTGCCGATGATCCTTTCAGCCGCGAGCTCAGACAGTCGCCGGGTGGGAAAAACACAATTGAGATCGGTGACGGCATCTCGATGATCAAAATAGTTGTGCCGCAGGGTTAACTGCTCAAAGGGGGTATCAATGGGAATCTGCCTGAAACTCAGGTCATTGACCGCCCAGGGATCGAATGGTTCCTGGTTGTCCCGGGAAATACCCGCCGAGCTGATCAGGGATACCACCATTTCAGCCAGCGGTTTGTTCACCGGCGTCCAGGGACTGTTTTCAAATTCAGACCATTGATACGGCGGAAACCCCTGGCTCTGGTACATGTCGTTTAAACTGGTGATATAATCGATTTGTGCCATGTTGATGTCCTTTTGGAAGATATCTATCGGGCACCCTGATTCAGTAAAATTATAGAACCGCACCAAAGGGTTGATCTTTCAAGAAACGCACGAGTCCATCCATGGCTTCCAGGGTTATTGAAACACCAACCCTTTGATGCTGACTGAGTTCCCGTGAATCAAGGTACCCTATCGTGTCAGCGGAGAAAACCGGATTTCCTGTCAGGCCAGGATGATGCTTATTTCTTCCCTATTTTCTTTTTGAGGCTTTGTCAACATGAAAGGGGTTCAGTGGAACAACCCACCACCCACAATAGATTCCCTGCAGCCTTTGCTGAATGACGGTTTCCCGGTCAGTCCCGGTGGTATCCCGGCATTGACCCACCCTATTGGAGGCTTCCGTCAAGGGGGTGCACCAAAATCATGTGGGCAATTTCGAATTTCGTTTCAACAAGAAAGAGCTGTGTCTCTCCCGTCATGCATACGGAGGTGGGCTTCCAGGTGTATTTCACCGTTTACACATCTGGACACCCGCCTGTGCGGGTGTGACGGACTACCCACAGGATTTTGGTGCACCCCGTCAAGGTTGGGGATTGAAAAAGCCGGTCAAAGTCTATAGACTCGGAATTGGTTTTTAAAGAAACAGGAAGGGACAAAAAGCGTCCCACGAGATACGCACACACTTTCAAAAAGAGGGAGATGATGAAATACAGACCTTTTGGCAGGCTGGGTTGGGACGTGTCGGTTCTGGGATTTGGTGCCATGCGGCTGCCGGTTATCGGCAGGGATCCATCCGCCATCGACGAACCGGAGGCAACCCGAATGCTCCATTATGCCATCGACAAGGGAATCAACTACGTCGACACCGCCTATGTCTACCATGGTGAAAACAGTGAAAAATTCCTGGGTCGTGCGCTCAAAGGAGGTCACCGCCAAAAGGTCAAGATCGCCACCAAGCTGCCCTCCTGGATTGTCAATGAACAGAGCGATTTCGATCGCCTCCTGAATGAACAGCTCAAGCGACTGCAGACCGATACCATCGAGGTTTACCTGCTGCATGGATTGAATGACAGACAGTGGCCGAAACTCCGGGATCTGGGTGCCCTGGAATGGGCTGAAAAGGCCAGGGCGGATGGTCGGATTCATCATCTGGGGTTTTCCTTTCACGATACACTGGATGTTTTCAAGGATATTGTTGATGCCTATGACAAGTGGGAGGTCTGTCAGATTCAGTACAACTACATGGATGTCGAGTTCCAGGCGGGACTTGAAGGACTGCGCTATGCCAGCGACCGCGGTCTGGCCACTATTATCATGGAACCCCTGCGGGGTGGCCAGCTGACAAAGCGACCCCCAGACACCATCGCTGCGATGATGAAAACCGCACCGGTCAACCGCACCCAGGCGGACATGGCCCTGCAGTGGGTCTGGAACCAGCCGGAAGTATCGGTGGTCCTGAGCGGGATGACAGCCATGGACCATGTGACGGAAAATATTGAAAGCGCAGAAAAAGCCGCTGTCGGTTCCATGTCCGCTGCTGAACACCAGTTGATCGATGAGATCCGTACAGAGTACCTGAAAACCACGCCGATTCCCTGTACCAGCTGCAAATACTGCATGCCGTGTCCAGAAGGGGTGCATATCTTCCAGATCTTTGAGCTGTACAACGATGGCCAGCGTTACAAGGACAACATCCGGCCACGGATGGTCTACAAACGGTTTCTGGGTGGCAAACAGGCCGATGCGTGTGTTGAATGCTTTGAATGCGAAGAGGTCTGTCCCCAGGAAATCCCCATTGTTGAATGGCTGAAAACCGCCCATGACTGGATGTTGGCTGAAAAATAACCGCGGGCCCGGGATACGAATACCGGACCCGCAGGATTGCCCGATGACCAAGCGCCCGAACGTGACAAACAGATGAAACCCCGCTGATGACCGGACTCAGTTGAGACTGGATCGCTTTGGTACGATTCACCACCGATACCGATCCAGAGGATCCGAATTTTTGCAGGACAGACGCTGAACAATGACATTACTTGTTGCTGGCTAACACCCGAACACGGAGCTGAGATGACCAAAACGGATCTGATCAATCGCCTGGCTGAAGAGTTAAAGATGACGAAAACCCAGGCCGGCAAAGCTGTCGATTCAATTCTGAAAGAGATGAAGGAAACCCTGGCAAACGGTGAGGATGTCCAGTTGATCGGCTTCGGTTCCTTTTCGACAGCCAGACGCGCAGAACGAACCGGTCGAAATCCGCGCACAGGAGCGTCAATCACCATTCCCGCCAAAACCGTTCCCACCTTCAGAGCCGGCAAAGCCCTCAAGGATGCCCTCAACTGATCCCTGCCGGAAACAACAGGCGGTCTGGACACTGCCCCCAGCTGCCTGTCAGACATTCATCCCCGGCAAGGGGCCCCGTGTGCTATTCTCTCCCGAAGCACCAACCCCCCTAACAATAACCCTCTTCCCAACGAGTGACATCTTCCCTGCTTGACAGACAGAGCCCGCTTTGACACACTATTTATTACACATATACACTATATTGGTTTATATGTGTAATAGGTTGCTCTTCTGGAATACCCTGTGTCAAAGGTGGTGGGCACCGGCTCTTTTCCCGGGTGCGGCAGATGAAGTCGCTGGCAGGGAGCGGGTCGGCATGGGTGGAGCGACCGATTGATTTTCCGAACAGGAGCAGGAGGCACATGGCGCACAGGCATCTTTTTTTTCTGGCACTGCGGGCACAGCACAGTTTGAGCAAGTTGGGGGAGAAAGTCTTTCAGAAGGTGCTGGGGGTTTCGGCGGCCCATCTGTCAGCGCTGTTTTATCTCAGCCGCAATGATGGCTGTCTGTTGAAGGATCTGAGTGTCGGGCTGGAATTGAACAATTCGGCGGTCACCGGTCTGGTTCGTCGCATGGTGGTTGCCGGTCTGGTTACCCGGCGAGCCAGCGAGACGGATGGTCGGGCCGTTCATGTCAGTCTGACTCAAAAGGGTCGGACCATCACCGAAGCGGCGGATCCGGTGCTGAATGAGATCAACAGCCTCCTGACCAGCGATTTCAGTGTGACGGAAATGGACACGATCATTCGTTTTCTGGGAACCATCATCGCAATCAGGGAGGTGGAGGAGGGTGCTATCCTGGAATCCATGTAGTCGGCACGGGCTGCTGGCAGCGGGGTCACCAGGGCTAATTTGTTCTCCCTCGCAATGTCACTCCCGCGTAGGCCGGAGTCCAGGAGTGTAAACAATGAAATACATCTGGATCCCCGCTTTCGCGGGGATGACGGGCTGCCAGAGGTCTGAATTTAATACTATTGATCAAATTCAATATCTGAATTAAATAATGGTGCTGCCTAGCAAAGTAGGACAAATTAGCCCTGCCCGGGTCACCCTGCCATTTTACAAAGAAACCGGGATTTGCTAGTCTCGGTCTGTCTGAATCGCATGTCGTCACAGGAATCAACCCTGAACCGGCACCACACCTGAATGAGGCAGATCGATCGTTTGAACAGACCGGATCATCAACAGGAGTTCTTCCATGCATCTGAAGGAAGTCGTTATCCAGCAGCACACCTTTCCCAACAGGGAGGCGTATCCTTTCAGTCTCCCCCTTTTTCAGAAAACGGACCGGCTGGATCTGTCCAGCGCGGTGACGGTCTTCGCTGGAGAGAACGGGACCGGAAAAACCACCCTGCTCAAGGCCCTGTGCCAGAAGTGTAAGATACACATCTGGGAAGGCCGGCACCGGCGGCGATACGAGGTCAACCCGTTTGAAAACCGGTTGCCCGAATCGCTGCAGATTGAATGGGTCAATGGTCCGGTGCCGGGTTCGTTTTTTTCCCCGGAGCTGTTCCGTAACTATTCGCAACTGGTGGATGAATGGGCGGTCACCAACCCCGGGATACTGAACCACTATGGTGGCAATTCACTGATGACCAAGTCCCATGGACAATCCACCATGGCTTATTTCAGATCGATGTACCAGGTCCGGGGGCTGCATTTTCTGGATGAACCGGAAGCGGCGCTGTCCCCGCGGACACAACTGGAATTGCTGCATCTGCTGACGGAAATGGCTCAGGCAGGTCATGCCCAGTTTATTATCTCCACCCATTCTCCCATCCTGATGTCATGTGAGCAGGCTGCGATATTCAGTTTCGACGGTGAGGTGATCCGGCAGGTGCCGTACCGGGAGACCATGCACTACCAGATCTACCACCGGTTCTTCACCGGGGATTAGGCTACTGGCCGTCAGCGGCCTGGCCTGCGGTATAGGTGAGGGTTATTTTTTCAATCGGCCGGGAAGTGTCCTGAACACTCGTAATCAGGCCACCGTCCCGATAGACCTTGATTTCGAGGCTGGACAGGGTGACATCGCCTGTCGCATCAACGGAGTTCGGCGAGGCATCGATCTCCAGCTGGTCGTCTACTTCGACATCCTTTTCATAGATAAATCCATCATTGCCAAAGCCGGCACCGCTGAAGCTGACATTGGTCCCCGAATCTACCGAGTAAGAACCTGTAAAAGAGCCGTTATAGGAGATGACCTTGAATTTGACCTCATCCTTCTTTGCGTCCGCGCAGGCACTCAAGAGGACCAGGCTGACGAGAACCGCCATCAGAGACAAATGAATCCGGGATTTCATGCGCAAAACTCCATGTGATCGTCGAGCAGTCAAATTTAAGGCAGCCTGCTGTAATTTCTTGTGGTTACTGGCTATCGGTTGTTCCCATCGTTTCAAAGTCAACCCGAGAAGTCAATACCGGAATCCCTTTCGCGGGTTGCTAGGGTGGTGTGTTTCAATCCTGGATACCTGCACCGGGCTGTTGCGTCCCGGGGGATTCAGGTTTGATCTCTGTTAAGAAAAAAAGGGCGTTGGCCAGAAATACCCTTTCCAGTGCGGTCTTCAGTTGACTGAGCACCCGCGGATCCGGTTCGCCGGATGCTTCATCCATGAAGACCTTCTTGATTTCCGTCGGCAATACCAGCGTGTGTCTAAAATGCTGTTTGATGAAAGTCGCCAGATAACCCCGCCCCCAAAATACCTCATTGACGGCAGAACGCGTTTCCTGGTCGGGCAGTTTTACGCTGGCCAGACTCCGGGTCCAATGCCGGATAACCCTGTCCCAGCGGCTTGTATCCAGTTGTTCAGTTCCAATATTAAACAGGGGGGTCCCGCGGGCATGCCTGAGGTGATTGTAGGTGTGAAGATCATAGACCAGACAGCTGCCATGGAGGGTTTCCAGTTTGTTTATCAGTGCGCCCAGTATGCGGTAAAACAGATGGTGTCTCTCCAGGCTGATCTCTTTTTCAGCCTGGGACAGGGGCTTCCGCCAGACACGCTTGCCCCAGGCTTCTTCATAGACACAGGCCTCCGGCAGACGATTCAAATCGTATTCATAGCGGGAGCGCAGGGAAATCAGGGTGATGGGCATGGCGCAAATCATGTCACCGGTATGGGGGTCTTCCTCATACCGTCGTTCCACCTCGGTTAGCAGACAGTTCTCCGCCAGGGACGGCCGCAGTTGGTGACCATCATGAATAGCCGTACAGATAAAACACCCGTAGACTTCGATTTTGATTTCAAACCCATCTTCAATCGCGGCCTGGAAAGTCCTGCCTTTCGCGATGGCCTCGAGACACTCGCTTTCCGTCATGGTAAGCATTTTCGATTTCCTGTATGCATCGGGTGTTTCAGACTTGAATGTCTCCCCGGGCTCCCCTGTTGGTCACAGACCGACCCCCCCAAATCCTGAGGCGTGACAGAACAGGTTTCCCGGGTGAGTCAAAGACGGTCTATCGGCGGAGGATATCGCCGACAGGCCGGATCAGGACATGGTTGCGGACCGAGTCATGCCAGTATGGTAGCACGGGGAACAAACCGCGTAAACTCAGACGGGGCGTTATAACGGGGAACAAGGCAATTTCTCGGAGCCCGGTTACCATTGATGGATTTCGTATTGATCAACAATAATGGTTTTTCGTTTCAAGTCTGTATCCTTCAGTTTACCGTTGAGAACAGCTTTCAATCCTTTATATTTCGAGAGCTCTTTCCCAAGTGAATCCATTTCGATCAGAAACTCCTGTTCGCCGGATGTGCAGATCGCCATTTTTGTGATCTGGCTCGATGAATCCCAGTCTTCCGGCACCAGAATCCCTCTGATGACCAGTTTATTTTCTTTTTTCGAGTATTGGACAGCTTTGTTCATAGTTCGATACAGAGGAATGAAGATGACAGATATCAGTTGTTTGTCGTGTTTTGTCTGATCATTTTGATGATGGGTTCATTGTCACTATCCATATTGTCAAGGCCCTGCTCAAAGAAATCGGATCTCATACCATCTTCCGCTTCCTGATTGGGACCTTGAACCATTACTTTTTTAATGATGCCGCCCCGTGCGATAAATTCCGCAATCGCCTGATTTAGTTCGGAACGCATGGAGTCTTTGGACTTTTTATTGATCATAAGCGGATGCTCTGGAAAAAATTGCGATGGGTTGGATGGTTATACCAGTTGAACGGTAAAGGTGCCTGTCTTTTGTTTCATTATCAAACTACAACGTTCCTGCCAGCATTCGGTACACTCAGTTTCCACAAAAGTCATATAATATCAGTATTTCAGACTTTTACTGGGGAGATGGTCCAAAAATAGGATTTATTTATTCAATTTTTGATTGTCATCGGAACCCCCTGTTCTGCATTTCACCCGGTTGATCTGGAAGCCGCCCGCGCCCTGGCCAGTCACCGCGAATCCTCCAGTCAAATTGACCACCCGCCATGATCCTCTTTGATGTCAACCAACCTGACCCCCGAGCCACAACGCAACATAGAGACCCGCCTTCCTATCCTGCCAACCTGTCTAAAAATTGAGGAAAAAAAGCTTGAAGGCCATCCATATTTTTTCCCTCACATGGTCGATCTTTGCTTCTGAATATGAAACCGCCACCTGTTTTCGGTTGTTCAGCGGCAAATAGAGCTTTTTGTTGACTTCCACCCGAACCCAGGGAATACTTCCCCTGCAATGGGAGCGGATAATATGACCCCCGTTAAAAGGATGGTTGATCATCACTTCGTTGTCGGGAATCTCGAACGCTTCCTTGAAACACTCCGCCATCTGCTGGATTGTTTCCGGGCTGCATGTCACCGGTTTTCCATTACCCAACGGATGTCCCTGGCGGCCACCGCCATTGCTCAGGCAGATGGCAGGTCTTTTCCTGCCCGGGGAACTGTTGAACGTCGGCGCGTGGGGCAACATGCTGTGACAATCCAGGGCAATCCGAATCCCCCGTTTATCAGCGAGTTGATCCAGTTTCTGGTGGTAGGGATAGTAATATCGCGTCAGCAATGTCTGAATCAGACTTTCTTCAGGACCTTTTTTTTCCCCATATACCGGGATCCCTTTCAGTGTCATGGTCTTTACAACACCATCCGGATTGTCCGGCGGTCGATCGCCGGGTTCCCGGTTCAAATCCACTACGACCCTCGCCACAGACGCCTCAAGCAAAGCGGCAACCTGGCCCTGAAAACCGAATATGGTTTTGGTCAGACTGTCCCCGTCATGGAAAACATCCGACGGCGACAGGCATATCCGGTCTTCAACTTCAGGAGGAATCTCGTCTCCACCATGGGGGATTGAAATAAGTACGGGTAGAATCATCGTCAGTTTATGCTATGTTTTCAACCCATTGGACTCCGATAACGCTTTGAAATCTGGTTTTTCCCGCGTCAACACGGCATGACTGCTACCACAATGAATAAAGTCAATCACAGCTGGTCCCCACAATGATCGGGCCAGCTGTTTTCCCGACCGGTGACATAAGCATCCGGTCACAGGCTGGTCTCAGGAAGCCGCCTTACTGACTTGATTTTCCAGAACCGATTTGTTTTTCTGGATACGGGATTGACATGCTTCCAGGATTGCCTGCAACATTTGGCCATAGGATAAGCCTGTAAAATGGGCCATCTTTGCCAAATGCCCATCCCAGCACCAACCCGGATTCGGGTTCACTTCCAGCAGACGGGGCGTGCCATTGGCATCCAGCCGCCAGTCAAACCGGGCGTAGTCCCTGCACTCCAGTCTTTCAAAAAGCTTGACACAACTGGCGACCAGATACCGTTCGGTCTCTTCGGGAAGATCCGCCTGAATGGAACGAAGCTTCCAGTAGGGGGAGTTCGGGTCCCATTTGGCTTCATAACCGCAGATTCTTGGTAAATCGGCAGGCAGCGCAGAGTAGTCCTCTTCGATGATCGGAAGCACCGTGTAGGACTCCGGTGGATTTCCAATAATACCAACGCTGATATCCTTACCGGTTAAAAACTGTTCCACCAGTACCGGTTTCTCAAATCCAAAACCGGTTCGAATTTTCTGCAGGGCGCTTTCCAGGTCTTTAATCGTATAACAGACGCTGGACCGGGTGATACCGAAACTGGAATCCCCGAAGTTGGGTTTGACAATGACCGGGAAATCCGTTTGCAGTTCGATAAAGACGGTATCTTCCGGCTTGACAATAAACGCTTTGGGGACCGGAATATCCATCTCCTGGGCGATCCCCCTGACCAGTGACTTGTCATAGCAATATGCCAGGCACTGGGGTGTCCCTCCGGAGTACGGAATATTCAACATCTCCAGCAGGGCGGGAACGTGCAATTCTAAAGTTGCATCGTTGTTAAACCCCTCATCACAAAGATTGAAAATAAATTCATAGGTTTCTCTGTTCTTGGTCAGATCATTGATCAGGGTGTCGTGCTTATCCAGGTAATGGAATTGAAAATCAGCCAGCTCATGCAATGATTTTTTCAGGGCGTTAATCGTATGGAAATCATCATCATCAAAACTCTGGTTGGGCTTTACCTTGTCCGGCAACCGATGGTCTCCCATAATCACGGCAATGTGCTTCTTGTTTTTGTCCTTCTCCTTGATCGGGGTCCATTGCTTTTGCGCAGACGAAGTCACAATCAGGCGTCTTTCCATCATCCCCAGATCCTGATTTCTGTTTGAATTGGTTTTCAGTTCAGTTCTGAAATCGATTTTGCCATATCCCGTTTTTTCCAGCAGCTGTATCATTTCCTCTTTGGTATAGAGCCGTTCCGCATAAAACTGGTCAGCGACAACACCCTTGTTGACGTGAGTGATGACTTCCCGGGAAATCAAGCGATCATTCTCCGCACTCATGGACCGCTCCCTGCAGACAAAGTAATTCTTGTCAATCCACTCCCAGCTGCGGGGATGAAAATTTTCCCTTGTAAAGGCACCGTCGGTGATGTCGATCAGCAGTTTTCCGTTGGGTTTCAATACCCGGTTGATCTCTTTTAAGACGGTCAAATCGTCCTTGACCGATTCAAAATAACCGAAACTGTTTCCCGCCAGTAATACATAGTCGAACATATCCGTAGCAAAAGAAAGCTTGCGGGCGTCCCCCTCTTTGAATGTGATATTGTAGCCCTCTTTTTTGCTGGTTGTTTTTGCTTTACTGATCAGATAGTGGGATCTGTCCAGCCCGAAAAGATTATTAAACCCTCGACTGGCCAGTTCAATGGTATGGCGGCCCTGTCCGCAGCACAAGTCCAGAATGGTACTCTCTTTGGCCGGTGACACAAAATCAATAAAAAGGTCGATTTCATCTTTGGTAATCTTTGCATCCCCAACAACATCTCCATCGGTTCTGAGATAGTTCGCATTGAATATCTCTCGCCACCAGTCAGCCTTGACATAGCTTTCCAGGTTCTCAACCGGACCGATCGATTTTAACCAGGCCTTTTGCTGGCGATTTTTTAATGAAGACTTGTTTTTCTTGATCATCTCTGTTTTTCCTCTAAGTTGAATATCCAAGAATATGGGTATCTGAACATGTCAGCATCTGTGTCAGAACGCGGAGTCAGACTCAAGCGTGATTCTTAACGGGATCAACATTATCGTCATGTCCGTACCTGAATAACCGATTTGAAAAAGCAACCGGCTGTTCAAGTTGTCTGCATTTATGGTGCCAGTATGAATCGACAAATAAGGATGGCTGCCAGGACTACCAAAGTCAATATTTTTTATTATATCAGACTGTTAAACAATCACTGCCAACACCGGTCCCTTTGGAAATTGATAATCCGGTCCGATATCCGTCTGTTGTTAATCAGTCGCTACCACCCGAATTTTAAGGCGGATAGTTCCATTCAGACCGGTTCATATCGGGTCCCTGTTTCGTTTTTTTTAGCTGACATGGTCTGCCGTTCCCATCGTGTGAAAAAAATAAACCGTCATCCTGCCCGGTTTTTAGAAACACAGGCTTTAAACTATCCCACCGGTAATCTGGATTCGGAGCAGCGGGTGAAAAAAAAGGGTCCGGATAACGGATGGATTTAAAAAGGATAGCACTGATCGCTGACGAAACGGAATTATTAATTCCGAAAAAATCGCGTTTACGAATTAAAAGTTCTGAAAACAGGAGTGGGTTGTCCCTTCACACCGGCGTTGCCGGGGTGCGTCGCTTCAATTCGGTTTACACTGGGGAGGTAAGCGCCTGAAACCATCGCGGTCCGACCGGCGTGTCTCTGCCTGAAACGCAGCATTTCATTATATATTTATCATTATTTCAATAGCTTTTACCGGACTATGGGTAGCGACAGGATTCCTGGCTGGTATTCCAGAAAGATTCAACCGATTTCTCATTCTTTCCATAGTCCCGAATTCAGGGGTATTGGGATTGGCATATGGAATGCAGATTTTTATCAGGAATTTTTTCTGCTTAAGATCCCGAGCGGAGTCAATATTTCAGCACGCACCATCGAAACGGAAGAAAAACCAGTTTTTAATCCAGTGCTGGATCAGGATTCAAAAGATGGGTTCCAGATTCAGCATTTTGTCTTAACATTTTTGTCCTTATTGGAGCAGTATATGAGAATCCATTCTACCCGTCTTCTCATGACGGCGTTGACGCTTGTTTTTCTGACACTTTTCTCTGTTCAGGCAACGATTGCAGGTGAGCTGGTAAAGGTTACCGGAACCATCAGTGCTGATTTACAGCTGGTGGCCGATAACGGAGAAACCTATGAAATTGCGGAAAACGAGATGGGAGATGCGTTGGTTGAATTGGTTGGAATTCCTGTGGAGGTGGAAGGGCGTTTGGAAGATCAGGAAGGTGTGCTGGTGTTCTCTGTCATCAATTTCAGAAAACTGTAACCCGGTTTTTATATAAGCCCGGATCAGCGTACTGACTGAACAACCATAACCATAAAGCCGGCACGGTTTTCAGGGCCGGGATGAAGAGGCGGGCGATGCATGAGCCACGCTTCCAGTCCCGGTCCGAAATCATTGTCACTAATGTCAAGTCAACCGCCCGATGTCGGAATCAATAGAAATCGGGAGTCATGGTCTCGTTGCGTTGGATCGAGAGACTCGCCGCGAGACCCCTGCAGACCTATTTCTTTTTAAACCGCGAACGCCAGCCGGTCACTGGTGTATGGATTGGAACGAGAATCGGATGGGTGTTTCCGGCCTGTTCCATGGAAGGGAAACCCGGTTGGAAATTTTTGTGGAGAGATGGCACCAGCAACCGGATCTTCTGTAAGAGTGAGTTTGGATTCGGTTCCACCACCCTGATCGGCTTGAGTGTGTGGCTGACCTCCCTGGCCTGTTCTGTCAGGTAAAAAGCGTTTTTGTCGATTTTTTGGAGCAACGGTATGAGGACCCGCAGATCCCGCCTGTGACAGACTACAAAAAGCTCCGTCACCGGACCATGGGTTCCCTCCCCCTTAAACTGGGTCATATTCAGGGAAAACTGCTGAAAAGCCTGTAAAATCTCTGCCTCTTTGTTATTCGTGATGATTTTCAATATAATGGGCCCAAAAGCCAGTTCTCTTTCAGCCAGAATACCAACCACATTTCCCGTGGCAAAACCAACCGAATAAAACAGGATCAGAATCGGGGATTCCTTTATTTCGTTGATCACCGTGCCAACAACGACAATCCACAAAACAACCTCGATAATACCGAGGAAAAAAGCGATTACAATTCTTCCCTGAATTGTTACAATCGTCCGGATCGTGCCAATACTCACATCCATGATCCTGGCGACAAACACTATAAGTCCTGTTAATAAAATATATTGATTCACTTTGTCCTGCCGATGCTTGATTCACTGGGTTGAGAAATAGTGGGACTGGAAAGCACGATCTGCTTCTACTATTAGCAATGAATATGCCATCCCTTTGTTTTCAGGGGTTACACAGGATAGAGCAGAAGTAAAAAGGGAAATTGAGACCGGTTCGGAACTTTTTATTCCGATTGGGACAGCTCCCTCTGTTCACCGGTGTTGACAACGAAAAGGACCTGGCAGCAGCATGGGATCCAGAGACGAAATCCCGAACGGGTATCACCCGGTTGAGCAAGGTGGTCATTCCTGAGACAACGGTGTACAATCATCTGAAACATCCATTTTTTTTGACATGCCACCGTTGCACCGGGTTTCAATCCAGGCAGCGTCGCACCGTCATCGTATTGTTGCACACCAGAAATTTCATATCCGGTTCTGTTTATGCAGTTGAAAGAGGTAAGTTATTATCAAACCGGTGGGACCTGCGACCAGTGGATTGTTCCCGGGTCCGTGCCGGAACTGGCGAAAGCGATGTCCAGACTCCATGCGGAACAAACACCCTATTTTCTGCTGGGTGCCGGCAGTAACTCCCTGGTTATGGATGATCACTGGCCGGGAGCCGTGGTGATGTTCAGCCGGTTGAAGGGGATCTGCACCGTTCATGACCGTATTATCGTTGAAGCAGGGGTATTAAACACGTTCCTGGCCGAGAAGTGTTTAGCCGACTCCCTGACCGGGGCCGAATGGATGTACTGCCTGCCCGGCCAGGTGGGCGCCACTGTCCGTATGAACGCCCGCTGTTATGGGGGCGAAATCAGCCAGATCGTAGAGTCCGTCACAGTCGTCACACGGCAGGGACAGATTCGGAACTACCCGAACGACGGTATTTTTCTCGGCTATAAGGATACCATCTTCATGCGCAGTCAGGAGGTGGTAGCTTCGGTAACCCTGAAACTGAAACCCGGTGAACAGGATGAGATACGCCGTCAGATGGAGTTCTGCAAAACCGACCGGGAGAAGAAACACCAGCTGGCTTACCCCTCCTGTGGCTGTGTTTTTAAAAACGACTATACCGCGGGTGTCCCCAGCGGACTGCTCCTGGATAAAGTCGGTGTGCGGGCTTTCAGTACCGGCCAGGTGGAAATCAGCCCCTATCATGCCAATTTCGTCTTCAACAAGGGGGCATCCGCCCGGCAGATTCTCGAAGTCACCCTGAACATGCGGGAGGCGGTTTATCAACATTTCGGGATCTGGCTGGAATACGAAATGGAGATCCTCGGGCAGCTGCCTGAGGATCTGAAAAAAAGGATTTCAGAGGTCAGGGAACCCCGACCGAAGGAATCAGAAATTGCGCCCCTCAGAGAACGCTTCCTGGCCGGGCAATAGCACTTCCCATCAGAAACCGTTCAGTAACCGGCGGCGGTGTCGTCAACCCCCCGCCGGTAATCGGCGGCCCCCTCGTAACGACCATCCGGCTGGACCAGGATGGCAGCCACCCTTCCCAGTGTGCTTTTAAAAGAGGGATACACTTTCAGCGTATGCCCTTTCAGGGCCAGCTGCAGCATCTCCATCGGACCCATGGCACCTTTTTCAATCACGATCTGGTCGGGCAGCCACTGGGAATGGACTCTTCCGGACGAGACCGCCTGCTGCATGGTCATCCCGTGTTCGACCACATTGAGTATGGTCTGGTAAACAGACGTAATAATGGTCGAACCACCCGGTGTTCCGACCACCATGAACAGTCTCCCATCCTTTTCCAGAATGGTGGGGGTCATGCTGCTGAGCATCCTTTTTCCAGGCTCGATCGCATTGGCTTCTCCACCCACCAGACCATACATGTTGGGGACACCCGGTTTGATACTGAAATCGTCCATCTCGTTGTTCAATAGAAAACCGGCTCCTTCAACAAAAACCTTGCTGCCGTAGCCACCATTGAGTGTCGTGGTGATGGCTGCGGCGTTGCCCCATCGATCGACCACCGAGAAATGGGTTGTTTCGCGGCTTTCAGCGGGTGGGAGCGTCCCTGCGCGGACTTCTGTCGAATCGGTTTTCTGGTCAGGATCGATGGTTGACATCCGGCCGGCAAGATACTGGTCACTCAGCAAAGACCTGACTGGCACCTCATAATAGTCGGGGTCGCCCAGAAAGACAGCCCGGTCGGCATACACGCGTCGCTCCAACTCGGTCATCATATGGACACTGCGATCGTCGTTATGTCCGAACGTTTTGAAGCTGACCGCTTCGGACGCTTTCAGCAGTTGCAGCAGCGCGATACCGCCGCTGGAGGGCGGGGGCATCGAGATGACGGTGGTTGATCGGTAACTTCCCACGATGGGTTCCCGCCAGACCGAGCGATAGGCCGCCAGATCCTCCAGGCTGATCAGTCCGCCGCCCCGGGTTATTTCTGCAACCAACAGGGCTGCGGTTTTTCCACCATAGAAACCTTCCCGTCCCCTGTCCCTGATGCGTTCCAGGGTTTCAGCCAGGTCTGCATGAACGAGGCGGGCCCCTGCTTGCCATGGTTCGTCCCTGACCACATAGGGACGATGGGGGTTCAGTTTCAGGAATGCTTCCCGGGCAAGGTTGTAGCCATTCGCCTGTTTTTCGGTCAGCAGGACGCCATCCCGGGCCAGGTTGATGGCAGGCTGGATGAGATCGGCAAAGGGCAGTGATCCCAGTTTCCCGGCTATTTGAACCATGCCGTCCACCGTTCCGGGGACCCCGACTGCCAGCGCACCGTCCAGACTGAGTCGGGGGATGGGATTCCCGCGCTTATCCAGGTACATGGTGCGGTGGGCTTTCAGGGGTGCTTTTTCCCGGAAATCAAGGCTTCCGACCTGACCGTCCCCGGTTCGATACACCAGAAATCCACCGCCGCCGATATTACCTGCACTGGGATAAACCACTGCCAGGGCAAATTGCACAGCGATTGCGGCATCAAATGCATTTCCCCCCTGTTTCAGGATATCGATGCCGGTTTTCGATGCCAGCGGATGTGCGGATACCACCATGCCATGGGCCGCGATCACCCCCTGGGGTCGTTCCTCAAGAATCTCCAGGACCTGATAGTGATACCAGAAATTCACCGCAAAAACGATCATTACCCCGGATAGTACTATGATGGCGGCACTGGCAAGAATTCTGCGGATTGTCTTCTTCATGGTGGGGGGTATCGAAAAAGGGTTATGCCATTTCAGTTTTAGGATCGATGGCAGATGTCGCTCTGGAGGAGGTCGTGACGCATCAGAGCGGCATGGCAACCCCCTGGTTTCAGTTTAGATCCTGGGGGTCTGTTTGATCAAGTTGGAAATGGCGCTGATCACAACGCGCGCGCTCACAGTTGTTTCTTCATTGCACTATACTCCTCCTGGCTGATTTCACCTCTGGCATAGCGCTCGGCAAGAATACTTTTAGCGTTATCCGTCACCGAGTGTCTTCTTCCGGAAGTCCCAGCCCACCGTGTAATGAGGACAACTGCTACGATTAGCAGGATTACCCATAAAAACATCATCCAACCGCCTCCCATGAACGCCAGCGGGCCCCACTCACGACCCATAAACCCGATTTGATTGCCCCAGCAGGATTGTCTGAATCCCTGGGCAAATACCCCGACCGGAATCAAGACTAAAAATGCCGCTGCACTGATTTTTTTGAATGTCATATCTGTTGCCTCACTTTGAAATGGTTTCGTTCCCCGATGGGGGGGCTTATCTCGTTTATTGAACAAGCGGGAATCTATTCAGGGCCCGCTTCAAACCGACATGCCGCGGTCCGGATCCCGATTCAGTTCGATTCATGACCCTGATTATCGAGTAATACACCTGACGAACGGCGATATTTCAAAAAAAGTAACCAAAATGAAAAACGGGGGTGGGTATGTTTCCTGTTGCTCCCTCATCCTGCCCGCCGCGGCACGAGGCGTCAAACACTGAATGCCAGGGAGAGAGGTCTATTCCAACGGAGTCAGTCTTCTGGGAAGCGAGTTCTAGATCTCACCCAGGTAAGCTTTGCGGATGTCTGGATTGCCAAGCAGGGCATCAGACTGGTCGCTGAACAGGATGGTGCCGGTTTCCAGCACATAGCCTCGTTTGGCCGTCTTCAGCGCAATATTGGCGTTCTGCTCCACCAGCAGGATGGTTGTTTTATTGATAGTATTGATATTATTTATAATTTCAAATATCTTTTGTACGATCATGGGAGCCAGACCCAGTGAGGGTTCGTCCAGCAGCAACAGTTTCGGCCTGCCCATCAACGCCCTGCCGATGGCCAGCATCTGCTGTTCGCCACCGGAAAGCGTCCCCCCTTTCTGACGGGTTCGGTCCTTCAAAACGGGAAACAGGTTATAAACATGACCCATGTCCGCTGCAATGCCGGCATGATCCTTCCTGAAAAACGCCCCCATATCCAGGTTATCCTCCACCGACAACCTGGGAAAGATACGGCGACCCTCGGGTACCTGAATCAATCCCCTGGCTGGAAGTGTATCGGCCGGGCGCTTGTGGATCGCCTCTCCATAATAGAACACAGCACCTTTTTCGATGGGGACAATATTGCAGATGGACATCAGGGTTGTCGACTTTCCGGCACCGTTGGCCCCGATGATGGTGACGATCTCCCCCTGGAAGACGCTGAGGGAGATCCCCTTGAGAGCCTTGATATTGCCATAACTGGTATGAATATCCTGTAATTCCAGAACCGGCTGTTCCGTCATGCGCCCTCCTTTTCCTCTGACCTTTTCCCCATCCGCTTCGCTGGAATCAGGCCTGCCGGTCGGAACAGCATCATCAGGGTCATGGACGCTCCGAACGCCAGCATCCGGTAAAGTTCAAACTCCCGGAACACCTCTGGCAGAACAACCAGGGCCATGGCCCCGAGAATAATCCCCGGAATGGAAGCCATCCCCCCCAGGACAACCATGGCCAGCACCATGGCTGATTCGATAAAGGTGAAACTTTCAGGACTGACAAATCTCATGCGGGCCGCAAAGAATGCGCCTGCCAGACCGCCAAAGATCGCCCCCATGGCATAGGCCAGAAGCTTCAGCTTGAAGGTGTTCACCCCCATCAACTCTGCTGCCGTCTCATCCTCCCGGATCGCCTCCCAGGCCCTGCCGATCCGGGAGAAATTCAGTCTGTGGACCGCAATGATAGTAAAGACCACCAGCAGCAGCACCACGTAATAGACATAGTGGAGTTTCTTGAGCCAGAGGTGCTCGATGCTGAAACCATCGGCAAAGCTGGGATAGTAGATACCGGGGGCCTTGATACCAAGGATACCGTTGGGACCGTTGGTCAGCGTCATCCAGTTGTTGAGAATGATCCGTACGATCTCCCCGAAACCCAGGGTTACAATGGCCAGATAGTCACCGCGCATCCTCAGGGTTGGATAACCGATAATACAGCCGGCGATGCAGGCAGTGAAAGCCGCAAACGGAAGTGCCAGCCAGAAAGAGAGCTGGAAATGGATGCTGAGTAATGCGTACGTATATGCTCCGACGCCATAAAAGGCAATATAGCCCAGATCCAGCATCCCGGCCAGACCGATCACAATATTCAGACCCAGACCGAGACAGATATACACCAGGACATTGATGGCGACATCCTGGGCGCTGCGCCCCGTATAGAGAGGAAAGGTCAGCGCAAAGAGAGCGGCCAGCATTATCCAGCCCCAGGTGGGCACTTTCTGCGAACTGCTGCCGATCGCACTGCGGGTGCGGGCGACAGGGCCGCTGATCCACGTCAGCTTTTGGTTTTTGTAGAGCAGGGTTATCAGGATTAAAAGCAGGGTTATCACGGCAATAATCAGCCATACCTGAAGCGTCCGGCTGAAAGAGAGGGTCCCGTCACTGTGTATCCCGAGCAGCGGCCAGAGAAGGGCCAGCAGCCAGACAATTCCGATCAGGTACCCTCGCCAGATATCCTTAGACGCGCGTATCATCGACATTCTCCCCCATGATTCCGTTTGGCATAAAATAGAGGACCGATATCAAAATGATAAAGGCAAAGACATCTTTGTACTGCCCTGAGATATAGCCGGCACCGAAAATCTCTACCAGGCCGATGATCAACCCCCCCAGCATGGCGCCGGTCACGCTGCCGATACCACCCAGTACGGCTGCTGCAAAAGCCTTGATCCCGGGAACGAATCCCATATAATAACTGACCGAGCCGTAGTAAAGACCCACCATGATTCCGGCGGCCGCAGCCAGACCAGCTCCCAGGGCGAACGTCAGGCTGATGATCCTGTTACTGCTGATACCCACCAGCGAACTCATGGTTTTGTCCTGGGCTGTCGCCCGCATGGCTTTTCCGATCCGCGTCCGGAAAATCAGGATATTCAGGAGAATCAACAGGGCGATGGTGATCAGGACAATGGTGATCTGGAGATAGCTGACGGTGATCTGGCCGACTTCGAATCGGCCCAGGCTGAATGAGGTCGGATAGGGTTTATCATACACCCCCTGGGTCAGCATCAGTCCATTCTGAAGAAAAATGGACATCCCCAGGGCGCTCAGGAGAACCGCCAGTCGGGAAGCATGCCGCAGCGGTTTATAGGCGATTTTTTCGACAGCCATGGCCAGCATGGCACAGTACCCCATGGCCAGCACCAGTGACGCTGCCAGACAGATCCAGGGATGACTTTCCAGCAATCCGTTGGCTGCAAAAAAGCTCAGGAGTATCACGCCAATATAACCACCCGCTGCAAAAAACTCACCGTGGGCAAAATTGATCAACTGAATCACCCCGTAGACCATCGTATACCCCAGGGCGATAAGGGCATAGATTCCTCCCAGGGTCAAGCCGTTGATCAACTGCTGAATGAAAAACTCCATATCTGTCTCTGGTAAGGGGAAGAAAAAGGGGGACCCTGCCGGGCATCCGGATACGGAAATCCGGATGCCCCTGGTAATGGTTTAATAGAGCGCGCCAGTGATTGGATTCCAATAGTTTTTAAACTTGCCGTTGACGACACGCCAGATGACATAGTTTGATCCGGAATCACCATTTTCTCTGAACTTGATGGTCTTCGTGGCGCCGGTAAAATTCATTTTCATCATCTCTGCCTTGATGTCCGCAGGGTCGATGGAACCGGCCTTTTTGATGGCGCTTAACAGCACGTAGGCCCCGTCATAGGCATAACCCGAGTAAGCTCCCGGGTCACCTGAAAGGGCGTTATACTTTTTGATATACTTCTGATAGGAAGGGGTACTCTGGTCGGTATACCCAAAGGTCAGGTAAACGCCCTCGGCCGCTTCCTTGGCAATGTCGATGAACTGGGGATGATAAACAGCGTCCTGGGAAAGAATGTTCGCCTTGAGCCCAAAGCGGTGCGCCTGAATCGCCATCAAACTTCCGGTGGCTGAATTCTGCAGACTCATGTAAAACACGTCCGGATTGGCCCGTTTGATCTTGGTGAGGACGGCTGAGAAGTCTTTGTCGCCCTGATTGACATGGTCATGGGACAACACCCTGATTCCCTGCATTTCAGCCTGTTTGGCCACGTTGGTCGCCAGACCCTGGGAGTAGGTGGTTTTATCATCGACGATATAAATGGATTTTGCCTTCAGGTAATCCTTGAGAAACTGTCCCGCTATCTGGGACTGGTCGTCGTCCCGACCGCACATGCGGAACATGTATTTCAATCCACGTTCTGTCACTTTTTCATTGGTGGACGCCGGGGTGATCATGGGGATGTCCTCTTCGCTCAAGACTTCTGACGCGGGGATGGTTGAAGATGAACAGTAAGCGCCGATCACGCCGACCACTTCTTCATTGATCAGAATATTAGCTGCGGAAACAGCCTGTCTCGGATCGCAAGCCGTATCCTGGGAGCTGATCTCAATCTTGTCAAATCCAGGAATACCGCCTTCGTCTTCAATCACGGCCACCGCCGCCTTGACACCTTTAACGATATCATTGCCATCCGCGGCATAAGGTCCTGTCAGCGGGCTCATGGTACCGATCTTTAGTGTTTTGGCAACGGCAACCCCGCAGATAAGCGGAAGAATAAACAACATCGAGAATGCGATCATCAATAACCTTCTTTTCATGACTCCTCCTGATGAATATGGATTTTAAAAGACAGGCCTCAGCCCGGTTGGCCCAAATAGGCCTCAATGACCTTGGGGTTGCGCTGAATCTCTTCAGGTTTCCCCTCGGCGATTTTAACACCATGATCGATCACAATGATCCGGTCGCAGACGCCCATGACGACCTGCATATCATGCTCGACCAGCAATACCGTAATTCCCAGGTCGGAAATACGCCCGATATCTGTCATGAGATGCTTGCTTTCAGCCGGATTCATGCCCGCCGCCGGTTCATCCAACAGCAGAATTTTGGGTTGGGAAGCCAGTGCCCGGGCGATTTCAAGCCGTCGCTGCAGCCCATAGGGCAGATTCTGGGCAACAACATCTGCATATGCTTCGACACCCATAAAACGCAGCGCTTTATAGGCATCATCTTCGATGCGTTTTTCCTCCAGACGCTGGGATCGATACCGGAGAACCGCCCCGAGCACCCCTTTGGTCGATCGGGAATGAAGAGCGACCATGGCGTTTTCGAGGGCGGTCATATTCTCGAAAAGGCGGATATTCTGAAAGGTACGGGCAATGCCCAGGGAAAAAATCTGGTGGGGACGTTTACCCAGGATTTTGACGCTGTCGATTTTCACTTCACCGGAAGTGGCACGGTACACTCCGGTGATGACATTGAAAACCGTCGTCTTCCCGGCACCGTTGGGGCCGATCAGCCCGACAACTTCGGCCGGTTCGAGGGAGAAGGTAATGTCAGACAGGGCCTGAAGTCCTCCGAACCGGACATTGATGGATTGCAGCAGCAGTTGGGTCATCAAATGAAATATGGAAGCAGGATTCCGGATTAATGGCCATCCAATGCACTCAGTCTCCCCCCTTCCCGGGAAGCATCCAAATCGGCTGAGGCAGATAGATGCTGAATTTCACGGGTTGTGAATCCTTTTTTTTTAATTGGTCATTGATACCGGCATCCCCGTCTTTTGTCAAGGACTAAGTTCAAGGACGAATTGCTCCGGCGATGCTATCCCTTTTGTTCAGTCCGATCCACCGCGTGGGGTCTTTTCAGTTCGGCAGCTTTGTTGACTGCTTCATAGACCGGGTTGAACGCCGGGCGGTCAATATACCGGCCAGCCCCCTCCACGGCATGCAATTCCCCTTTATCCCAGACCACCTGACCCCGGCTGAGGGTATAGGCGGGAATACCGCGGACAGTTCGGCCTTCGAAGATATTGAAATCCACATTCTGGTGATGGGTTTTCGCAGAAATCGTACGCTCCCCTTCCGGGTTCCAGACAACGATATCGGCATCCGCACCGACCTGGATGGCACCTTTGCGGGGATAGATATTGAAAATACGGGCGGCATTGGTGGAAGTCGCGGCCACAAATTCGTTCTTGGTCAGACGGCCGGTATTGACTCCGGAATCCCAGAGCACCGCCATCCGGTCTTCAATCCCGGCTGTTCCATTGGGAATCTTGCTGAAATCCTCCCTGCCGGCTGCTTTCTGATCCGCACAGAAACAGCAGTGATCGGTAGCCGTTGTCTGGAGATTACCGGACTGCAATCCCCGCCAGAGGATCTCCTGGTGCCCTTTCGGTCGGAAAGGCGGGCTCATGACGTGGGCCGCGGCATATTCCCAGTCTTTGTGGCGATAAACACTGTCATCAATCTCAAGATGGCCGGCAAGGACCTCTCCATAAACCCGCTGGCCCTCGTTGCGGGCACGGGTGATCGCTTCCAGGGATTCTTGGCAGGAGACATGCACCACATAGATGGGCACGTTCAATGTCTGGGCAATCCGGATGGCCCGGTTCGCTGCTTCACCTTCCACTTCGGGGGGTCGGGACAGCGGATGGCCTTCCGGCCCCAGGATCCCTTTTTTCTTCATCTCTTCCTGGAGAAAATAGACCAGCTCCCCGTTTTCCGCATGCACCGTCGGTATGGCACCCAGCTCCAGGCAACGGCTGAAGCTGTTGACCAGGGTCTCATCGGTGGCCATGATGGCGTTTTTGTATGCCATGAAATGCTTGAAACTGTTCACCCCGTGTTCCTTCACCAGAACTCCCATATCATGGTAAACACTCTCATCCCACCAGGTGACGGCGACGTGGAAGGAATAATCCGTGGCGGCTTTTTCGGCCCACCCCCGCCATTTTCGGTAGGCACTGAGCAGATTCTCCTGGGGGTCGGGAATCACAAAATCGATGATCATGGTTGTCCCGCCCGCTGCGCCGGCTGCGGTGCCGGTATAAAATGATTCGCTGGCCACGGTTCCCATGAATGGCAGTTCCATATGGGTATGGGGGTCAATACCACCGGGCATGACATAATGACCCGCCGCATCAATGATTCGTGTCTTGCCGGAGACCTGCAGGTTCTCCCCGATTTCGCTGATCAATCCGTTCTCGGAAAGGAGATCGGCCCTGTATGTCTCCTCTGCCGTGACGATGGTTCCATTTTTAATGAGTACTGACATATGCAACTCCTTTGATTGTGATGGCATCTGGGTTGAATCTTCTATTTTAAGGGGGGGAACCCAGCGCCGTCAAGAAATAACCATTTTCCATCCTGCCACCGGTTCACCCGGGATGGGATCACCACCCTGCTGCATGTCTTGATTGGTCGGGTTATACACGGTTCTTGGGGATCTTTTCAGATTGTTCAGACCAATGACAGTTTCAAAAAGATTTTTTTGCCGGAAACAGCAATCCTGGCTGCAGTACTTCGCCTGGCAAGTCTCAGATAATGAACCGTGGTCATCCACCTGTTGCTGACCGATCGGCGGCTTATCCTGATGATGGGAGGGAAGAAGATTGAGATAAGCAAGAGTTTGGGTCTGGCGGGTTTTTCGTATCAGGCAGTCGGCTGATTCCGGGAGAACAGGGGTCTATTGCCCAACAGCAAGACGGATCTGGGTGGCGGTCCCGTTCCATTCGGACCAGACAGCAAACAGGGTGCCTTGATGGACCACGGCCAGGGGGGTCTGTACAGATTCCCCGGTATCGAAATTGATTCCATAGAGGCCGTTTCCATCGACAAAATCCCAGGTGGGAGAGTGGTCATCCCCGTTGAAAAGGGTGATTCTTGTCTGGAAATCGCTTCCCTTCTTTTCCTGCCAGATCGCGTAAAGCCCGGTGTTCAAAACCGTCAGTCTGGGATTTTCAGCCTCGTTGCCGGAATTATAGTTAATTCCGGTGGACCCGGCACCATCCGCAAAACTCCAGGCTGGCGCTGCATCATCGCCGTTATAGACGGCCACCCGTATCTGGGGTTTGGTCGATTTATTCTCCTGCCAGGTGAGATACAGTTTTGACTGGTAGACAGCCATCCGGGCGACCTGTGCATTTTGGCTGTCATCATAGTTAAGACCGCTGAGGGCGTTCCCGTCAATCCGGTTCCAAGCCGGGGACAAATCGTCCCCATTATAAACCGCAGCCCGGATCTGGTCGATACCGGCCTTTGACTCCTGCCAGGACACATACAGTTTGTTCGCAAACACGGCCAATTGTGGAACCTGGCCGCTTTGGGCCGGGTCCTTATTGATTCCGTTGAGTGTGTCGCCGTCAATGAGACTCCACGAAGGCGCACCATCGTCCCCATTGTATACGGCCAGTCGAATCTGATCTGCCGTACCATTAAATTCGGTCCAGGCGATATACAGTTTTGCCTGGTGAACCGCCAGTGTTGGATTCGCGGCATTGAAAACGGCATTTTTATTGAGACCGTTCAAGCCGCTGCCATCCACAAAAATCCAGCCGGGAGTGACATCGTTGCCGTCAAACACAGCCACACGAATTTGATCCGCTGTCCCGTTATCCTCGACCCAGGTAACGACCAGTCTGTTCCCGAACTCAACCAGGTGCTGATCCCTGGCCTGGGCCGCCGGGTTGAAATTGATACCGTTCATGCCACCGCCATCAATGAAATTAAACCCCGGGGAGCTGATATCATTGTTAAAGACCGAGATCCGAATCTGGCTGTTCACCCCGTTGGTTTCCTGCCAGGAGGCGTACAACTTCGAATTGAAGGTTGCGATGTGCGGCACCGTCGCATCCTGCAGGCTGCTGTAGTTCATTCCGTCTGAACTGCCACCGTCGGCTAAAGACCATACTGAAATATCGGGGGTTGAAAAACCGGACGGACTGGTATAGGTGCCTGCCAGCGGATTGCCGGAAATATCTCTGGCAGCAGGGGTGATTCTGATTTTATAGCGGTTGCTGAGAGACAAGGCAACGGCCGGGCTGAAAACAAAGACCGAGTCATCGGAAAGGGCACTGGGGACAGAACTGAGCATGGGAAGACAAGTCGAGAAGTCGTTGTCTGACACCTGGACACTGCCGGAGCAGAGTCCATCGGTATTGCCGATGACGGATGTCACATCCATGGTTTCATTGAAGGTCACCGATATGGAACTGCCCACAGGGACACCGGTTTCCGCATCGTTCGGCGTCGTGACAACCACCTCGGGAGCCGAACCATCAGCAGGATCCGGATCTTCGTTTTCCGGCGGAGGAGGACTGGCTTCTCCGATTCCCGGTGGGGGAGGACTGGCTTCCGGCCTTCCGGTTGAATCGATCACGCCCTCCAGGTCGAATGAATCCCCGGTAAGACCGGGTGCTGCTTCGGTTTCCACGGTTGTAAATTCGTAAATCTGGTATCCGCTGCTGACGCCATTCAACCCTTTGGCAACTTTGATTTTATATGTGGTACCGGTTTCCAGCAGATCCACCGGTTTGAAAACAAATGACCGGTTATCCATCGAGGATACCGACGATGCCTGCAGGATGATACAGGCGCTGAAATTAACCGCCGAGACCTGAACAAGACCGACGCAGGTGTTATCGGCCGTGTTCGTCAGAACCGTATCTGCATTGGGGGCTTTGTCAAAGGTGACCGTAATTTCGGTGTCAACTGAAGTCTCCGCAGAACCGTTTGTTGGTTGAAGGCTTTGGACGGAGATGGCGTTTGGGTCAACCGCCGGCTTGTTCGTCGAATCGTTCGACGAACTTCCGTTATCCAGTTCAAATGGTTTGCAGGCCACCAGCAGAAACATGGCAGCAAACATCAAGACAACCGGTTTTGAGAAGCGGTGAACCATGAAGTATCCAATCCAGTTTTTCGCAAGTTTGAAGACAGGAGGAAGGTGTAAGTTTCCCTTTGACATACGCACAAATGGTACCAGATTGCGCAGAAATATGATTCGCCATAACAAACAGAATGTTAGGCCCCGTAGGGAAGAATGAAACAGGGAACCATTCCCCTCGGAATTGGCCAAATCACCAAACGATTACAAACCCGGTTAGCCAAATGGCCATGTCACCATTTCAAATGGAGACAAAAGGGGCGCGGTGGATTATTGCAGACGGTTTGCAGGACGAAAATCAGCGGTAGTCTGGGAATTGAACAGCTTTACCCGCCACTGTTGGACCCGGCAGGAATGGGTCTTTATCTGTTACTATAGGAAACGGGGTTGCAGGAAGGGGGAGGGTAGTGTCCCGGAACGGTCTCAGGCAGAAGGCTTGCCCAGGCCTTTGAGGTCATGGTTCTTGTGCCGAAGCAGTGCTCGTTCAAGGGTTTCGAAAATGGCTTCCGTTGTCAGTGGTTTTTCCATGAATTCATGAATCCTCGCCCGTTTCGCCTTCTCCCGGGTAGCCGGATCGATGAAACCGGTGATCAGGATCTTTATCGTACCCGGATAGGCTTCATCCACCTGCTTGAAAAAATCAAATCCGTTCATCCCGGGGAGCATATAGTCGCAGATGATGATATCCCAACGGTCGTTCCGCAGTATTTCCAGGGCGGTTTCCCCATCGGCGGCGGTCCGGACCAATCTGGTTTTTCCCCGGAGCATCAACTCCATGGATATTCGAATCGAGGCTTCATCGTCGACCAGGAGGACGGACATCGCCTTCAGGTCCGTCAACAGTTCATTCATCGTGGTTCTGTCCCTCTGTTTCTGCCATCTTCTTTTTTCTGTAGCGGAATGCGTAGTAGTTCATTCCGAGAAGCTGTGCGGCTTTTCTGTCATTTCCGTCCGCCAGTTTCAGCGCCTCTGTCAGATAGTGCCTTTCCACTGCTTCCAGGTCGATTCCCGCCTCGGACAGGCGGGGCAACCCGGAATCACGCTGCAGGGAATGGGGGACAGAGGTATTGCCCATCCGCGAAATATCCAGTCCCAGATCTTCCAGGTCAACCGTGGGTCCGGGTCCGACGAGAACAGCTCGCTCAATCAGATTTTTTATTTCCCTGATATTCCCTTCCCAATGATAGACTTCAAGCAGTTCTTCCACCTCCTGCGAAAATCCCGTGAAGGGTTTATTGAATTTCTGACTGAATACCGCCAGAAAATACCGGGCAATCGGCAGGATGTCCTCCCGTCGATCATTTAATGACGGGATTTTGACTTCGATGACACTGATCCGGTAGTACAGATCCAGCCGAAACAGGTCATTTTCGATCAATTCCTTGATATTTTTATTGGTTGCCGAAACAATTCTTACTTTCGCCGCCTCCTCCCGGGTACCGCCCAGTTTAAAAAATTTTCCAGTTTCCAGAAAACGAAGCAGCTTGGCCTGGGCTGCGAGTTGCAGGTCGCCAATTTCATCCAGCAGCAACGTGCCATTATGCGCCTGTTCAATCAATCCTTTTTTGCCGGTGACGGAGGCGCCGCTGAAGGCTCCCTTTTCGTAGCCAAACAGTTCGCTTTCAATCAGGTCTTTCGGAATCGCCGCACAGTTGATTGTAATAAATGGGCCTTTGAAAAAGGGGCTTTTATAGTGAATGGCCTGGGCGATCAATTCCTTGCCGGTCCCTGATTCTCCAGTAATGAGAATGGGCGTATCCGGGCTCTGGGCGGCTTTTTCCACAAATCGCATCACATCCTGGATGGCGGTACTGTCGCCGATAATACAGGGCATGTTTTCCCGGATGGTTTTTTCCTGGATTCCCAGAAGCTCTTTTTGGAGGCGGATGGTGCTTAAACTGTTGTCAATACTGTTTTTAACAGGTTCCAATTCCACAGGCTTGATGATATAGTCATAAGCGCCCAGTTTCATGGCGGAAATAACGGTTTTCACATCTTCAAATCCCGTGATCATGATGACCAGTATCCGGCTGTCCATGCTTTTGATGATTTTCAATGCCTCAATCCCATTCATATCCGGCAAACCAATATCGAGCAGGACCAGGTCCGGAGGCTCGCTTCTGATCGCCTCAATGGCATCCCCGGCACAGGCAAAGGTTTTGATCTGATAGTACTTTCTCAGTCCAAACCCGATGCCTTTGCGGATAGACGCATCATCATCAACCAGATAGACGGAGAAATCAATCATCTTGGAATCTCTCTTTTATCGATCGGCAGGCTCAAAATAAACTTGGCGCCCCCCAGGGAAGAAGCCGTGACGGAAATGGATCCACCATGATTGGTAATGATCCGTTGGCAGATGCTTAACCCGATCCCGGAGCCGTTTTTGTCAGTCGTGAAAAAGGGCTCAAACACGTTCTGGCGAAGATTTTCCGGGACACCGGGTCCCGAATCCTCAACAGCGATCAGAACCTCATTTTTGACCGGCTCTGCCGTGATACGGATAGTTTTCGGACCTTGTTCACCTTTCAGCGCGGTCATCGCATTACTGATCAGGCTCAGCAGGACCTGCTCGATCAGGGGCACATCAATAAACAAGGATGGCAGCGTACCGTTGAGATCCGTTTCCAACTTGATTTCGGACTTGCGCAGGGTTGTCTTCATGAGACTGATGGCTTCTCTGATCGGTTCGGATATCTGGGCCGACCGTGATTTTGGGACTGACGGTCGTGCAAAGTCCAGCGCCCGATTCACAACGATGCCGATAGTATTGGACGCCTTTTTCATTTCATTGAGCAGATCCCTGATCTCCTCCGCATACGCTGGATTTTCAAAATTTTCTTTGACACCATCGATCAGCAGATTGATCCCGGAAAGGGGGCTCCGGATTTCATGGGCAATGCCAAGGGAAGCGTGACCGAGGGAGATCATTTTTTCTTTGATCTGGCTGAGTTCCTCCAGTTTTTTGATCCGGGTGATATTCTCCATCGTGATCATCACCGACTGGGACCCCCGGTACAGTATCTGTTTGGTGCGAATATTCACATATTTGAGATGATGCTGTTCCCGCGATTTGTCAAAGGGATAAAAGCGGATCGTCATTTCAGCAGGTATCGCCTGATAGAAATTGACAGACTGGCAAAGATGGGCAAATTTTTTGGTATCATCCGGATGAATCTGGAGGTCATCCAGTTTGGGCATTTCATGGTCAAT
>Ga0180009_10000364_pt1 | contig 64701 bp, 54 predicted proteins | sample OS_PC_MetaG_FD_123537 | JGI IMG/M metagenome (GOLD analysis project Ga0180009, IMG submission 123537) | Groundwater microbial communities from the Aspo Hard Rock Laboratory (HRL) deep subsurface site, Sweden - OS_PC_MetaG | ecosystem: Environmental > Aquatic > Deep subsurface > Groundwater... | reverse complement strand
CGCCTGAGACACAAAAAGAAAAGGAACGAAAAACCGTTTGCCATCCTGATGGATACCATTGCTGCTGTCAAGCAGGTATGCCGACTGGACCCCCTGGAACAGCGGGTTCTGCACTCAGCGGAGGCGCCGATTGTCATTCTGGAGCGAAAAGAGCTGACATCCAGCATTATTGCACAGGCCGTTGCGCCTGGAAATCCGACCCTGGGCGTAATGCTGCCCTGCTCTCCGCTGCACCATATCCTGATGTCCCAGTTGAGGTGTCCTGTTGTGGCAACCAGCGGAAATATATCGGATGAGCCGATCTGTATTGAAGAAGCAGAAGCGCTGAAGAAACTGGGGAATATTGCCGATCTGTTTCTGGTACATGATCGACCCATTGTGCGACATGTTGATGATTCGGTGGTACGGGTGGTCATGGGGCGTGAGATGATGATTCGCCGTTCCCGGGGGTATGCGCCTTTACCGATTACACTGAAACATGAGAATACCGGGGTCATAGCTGTTGGCGCCCATCAGAAGAGTACAGTTGCCCTGCAGGTGGGGAAAAATGCCTTCGTCAGCCAGCATATTGGCGATCTGGAAACCGAAGAATCGGTCCATTCTTTTCAGGAGACCATTGACAGCCTGTGTCGGCTCTATGACGTCACACCGGCCCTGGTTGTCTGCGATCAGCATCCGGACTACCAGTCAACCCGGTATGCAAAATCGGCTGGTATCGCCCTGGTTCAGATTCAACATCACCATGCCCATATTTGCGCCTGTATGGCTGAAAACCAATTAACCCCTCCAGTACTGGGGATTGCCTGGGACGGCACCGGTTATGGACCTGATCAGACCGTCTGGGGCGGTGAGTTCTTGCGGGTCACTGAATCCGGCTATCAGCAGGTGATCCGATTGCGGTCTTTCAGACTCCCGGGCAGCACCAAAGCGATTAAGGAACCCCGGCGCTCGGCGCTGGGCATTTTGTATGAGATCTTTGGTGAGACCCTTTTAAATCAATCGCACCTGTCCCTGTTGACTTCATTTGGCGCACAAGAATTGCGTGTTCTGGTCCGGATGCTGGAGACGGGATTCAACTCACCCCGAACGACCAGTATCGGCCGGCTGTTCGATGCCGTTGCTGCGATCATTGACCTGAGACAGCTGACATCATTCGAAGGACAGGCTGCCATGGAGCTTGAGTTTGCCATGAATGGTCTTTCAGACAACACACATTATACGGTTTCAATCGGAGATACCATCGACTGGGCACCGATGATCCTGGAATTACTTGAGGACCTGCAAAAAGGGGTTGCTGTTGGGCGGATGGCATTGAAGTTCCACAACGGCCTTGCTGAAATGATTGTTCAGGTCGCCAAAATGGCTGGCGTGGAAAAAGTAGCCTTGTCAGGGGGATGTTTTCAGAATCGGTATCTGACTGAAAGAGCCATCTCCCGCCTGGAGGCGGAAGGATTTCGGGGATACTGGCATCAGCGTCTGCCGCCCAATGATGGCGGGATATCTGTTGGTCAACTGTTTGCGGTCAACCTGGCTGAACAGGTTGGCCCGTTAAAATGATACCGCCGGTCGGGTCATCCGCCTGAGCCGGTTTTCAACTGGGAACGATTTGATGAACCGAATCACAAACCAGGGGACACCTGGCAGCGTATAAATCTCCCCTTGCCACTATCTCATTTTTCGTTGTGACGTTCAGGTCATGACAGATTGCCGGAGAGAATCATGGGCACAAGTGAAACACTAAAACAGTATGAAGATAAATCCTTAGTCAATGGGCTGTCGAAAAAGATAACCGCTGTTGCTCAGGAACTTGGAGAGATCCGGCTGATGCATGTCTGCGGTACCCATGAACATGAAATAGTCCAGTACGGACTGCGACAGTTGTTGCCAAAAACCATTCAGATTATCCCCGGACCGGGCTGTCCGGTCTGTATTTGTCCTGTGGAATCGATCGATCAGGCGATCACCCTGTCCTACCAGCCGGGGATCACCGTTTTGACATTTGGCGATATGCTGCGTGTTCCAGCCACCCGGGAGTCACTGGACAGCGCCAGGAAAAACGGGGGCAGTGTGCGCATGGTTTACGGCCCGCTGGAAGCGATAAAAATCGCGCAGAAAAACCCGGATGAGAAATTTGTGTTTTTCTCCATCGGTTTCGAAACGACAGCTGCCGGAACAGCCGGAATGATAAAAAAAGGCGTGCCGGAGAATCTTTTTTTCCTGATTGCTAACCGGTACATTCCCCCTGTTTTCAATTTATTGATGGAAGTGCACAACAGAACCTCCATACAGGGATTTCTGCTGCCGGGTCATGCGGTAACGATCACAGGTATCCATGTCTATGATTACATGGAAACTATCTATCATCTGCCCTGCGTGGCAGCGGGGTTTACCCCGGTGGATATTTTGTCTGCGATCTGGAATCTGCTGGGTTCCATCAAAACCGGCTCGTGCAAAGTGATCAATGCTTATTCGAGGGTGGTCCAGGAACATGGCAATCCGACGGCACGGGCATTGATGGAATCGGTGTTTGACCTGGTTCCCGGCGTATGGCGGGGAATTGATACGGTGGATGGAACGGCATTTGTTCTCAAAGAAACCTATGCCCATCTGGATGCCAGTCGCCAGTTTGACTGCACACCTCCCTACCCTTCCCGGGCAAATCCCCCCGGGTGCCAGTGCCATCGGATCATGCTGGGCGAACTGCTGCCAACCGACTGCAAGCTGTTTCGGGATAAATGTCGCCCGGACGACCCTTACGGCCCCTGCATGGTTTCGCTGGAAGGCACCTGCCACAGCTGGTACAAAGGCGCCCAGGATATGATCGACCTCTGAATTCTGTATCCCGCACACCCCCATCTCCGCTTGAAAACAGGGGCATCACTGGTTTGACCGGTTGTCAAACATTTCCAGATTTGATAAAGGTGGATTCTGATCGGTACTTAATCCGGGGAACAGACAGTTTACATGCAGTTATCAGATACCACCTCTCACTCAAGCAGCCTGTTTAAACGACATCCTGATAAGGGTTTCCATCAATCTATGAGTTCTGACCGGCATAAGCAGCTGCACGGTGTGGTAATATCATTTTTTGCGTTTTTCCTTTTTTTTAATTCACAAGTTTGTTATCATTTCCGCAAGCTGGCAACAGTGCATGCCGGTGGGTACAGTACTTGTGGCGAGATTCTTAGAAAACGAGATACCCAGGGATCTAAACCTGTATTTTTATTAAGGGGAGCATATGTCCATAGAGAGATATCAGAAGTGGCGTGATCAGCAGGGCAAACCGTTTATTCCGGTTTCAGTAGATGGTCTGGAATTGATAAACGATCGAAATCTGAATAAGGGCTCTGCCTTTACTAAAGAGGAAAGAAAAGTCTTCCACCTGGAAGGTCTTATTCCGCCGAGTACGGCTTCGTTTCAAGACCAGAAATCCAGAGTGTATGAAGGTTATTGTTCCGCACCGACAGATATCGACAAGTATATTTACCTGCGCTCGCTCCAGGATCGAAATGAAACACTTTTTTACGGGTTGCTGGAAGAGCATATCGAAGAGATGATCCCCATCATCTACATTCCCACGGTGAGCCTGGCCTGTCAGCAGTTCAGCCATCATTATCAGCGGGCGAGGGGACTCTATATAACCAGGGAAAATGTTGATGATATGAGTAAAATGGTTCACCACTTTCCATCACAGCATGTCCGGATTATCGTGGTGACAGACAGCCAGGGCATTCTGGGTATTGGCGATATCGGTGTGGGTGGTATGGCCGTTCCCATTGGGAAGCTGTCCCTATACTCAATCGGGGCTGGTATTCACCCCTCCTATTGCCTGCCCATTGCTTTGGATATCGGGACAGACAACGAGGAGCTGTTGGGGGATCCTTTATATCTGGGAATCGGGCACAAACGGATCAGGGGACAGGAGTACTACGATTTTATTGATAAATTTGTCAGGAATGTCAAACAATACTTCCCCCAGGCAATTCTGCAGTGGGAAGATTTCAGCAAGCGGCATTCATTTGAGCTGCTGGAAAAATACAGAGAATTCCTTCCCTCATACAACGATGACATCCAAAGCACGGGAGCTGTGGTACTGGCGGGTGTCCTGAATGCGATGAAGATCAAGAAAGAGGAACTGAAAGACCAATCTTTCGTGGTATTCGGAGCCGGATCCGGGGGTGTTGGATTTGCCCGTAAGGTCAGTACCGAACTGGTCAATATCGGCATGGATGAATCAGCCGCCAACAGCAGGATTTTTCTCATCGATTCCAAAGGCTTGGTCCTGAACGACCGCCCTGAGTTGGAGGAATACAAAAGCCCGTTTGCCAAGGACCCGGCGTTGCTCTCGTCATGGCATCTCTCATCTGGAGACCCATCTCTGCTGGATGTCCTGGAAAATGTCAAAGCAACAGTCCTGGTCGGTATCTCCGGTGAGAGCGAAGCCTTTAAAAAAGAGCATATTGAAGCCCTGCTGAAGAATACAGATCGGCCCGTGGTTTTTCCGCTTTCCAACCCTGCTGATGAAAGCGAAGTCACACCGGACCGACTTTACCGCTGGAGTGATGGAAAAGCGATTGTTGCCGTGGGAAGCCAGTATCCTGATGTTACGTTCAAGGGCAAACAATATCGCATCGGTCAGGCAAGCAATGCCTTTATTTTCCCGGGCATCGGCATGGCTGCCATGCTGTCCAAAGTTCAGATTTTAACCGATGAAATGTTCACAGCGGCGTCTCATGCTCTGGCCGATTGCGTTGGGAAACCGGATCTCGATGCCGGCATCGTCTATCCGCGAGTGAAGGATATTCAGAATGTGGCTGTCCGAACAGCAATCGGTGTCCTGAAACTGATAACTGAGAAAAACCCGCATATTGGCCTGAAGCGCGAGGATCTGCATGAGGTTGTTCGGTCCAATATCTGGAAGCCTATGTACCATCCGTATAAAAGGGTATAGTCGCTTCCTGATTGGGGATCAACTGGATGCAAGCCATGCAATGCCTTTTTCAGGTGTTGTATGGCTCTGCAACCGGGAATCGCTATCATCTCATTACCCTGATTCTCTCTTTCTGACCCAGACGCCGACACTGTAAAATCTGACACGGCAACACCATTTTCCCTTCCCGTCATGATCTATTTTTATCTGTCCGATCATCCAGTGCAGGGATTGCCTGACAAATGTCTGAGACGCTTCAGCCACATCGGATCAGGATGACAGAGCCGATTCGCAGAAGTCCATATTCAGCTCTTTCATGAGAAATCAAGGAATGGGTCATTGATGGTTAAAATCATGATTGGGATCAGTAAAAAAAATGAATACAAGTAGGAAGACCATGATAGGTTTTATATATTAAGCCGATCAAAACAAAAAAAAAGAGATTCATCCGGTTCACCATTCCATAAAAAAGATGAAGCCAGTGGATAACAGGCCAGACAGAAACATGAGGTCGGTTCTTTATGGATATGGAAAAGTGAAACGGCCAGTTTTGCCACTGCAGGACTTGATGACAGCCTGACCCTGTTTCACGAATTGGTAAAAAGCTGGTTTCTGTTTCTGGCCGATCCCGTTATATTCGCTGCGGGTGAGAATACGGTCGGGCTTCACATACCAAAATTGTTTTAAAAGATAAGGAAAACGGACTATGTTAATAGATTTTGCTAATGTTTTTATATTTGCAGCAATCGCGATTGTATTTGTTGCCGTGACCCTGCGGATCGGAAAACTGATTCGACCGGATAATCCAAATCCCATAAAACGATCCGTCTATGAATGCGGTGAAATTCCAGTTGGTCCAGGATTTTCCCAGTTTAACATGCGATTCTATCTAATCGCCTTCGTATTTGTCATATTTGATGTCGAGATTGCCTTCATGTATCCCGTGACCGTTATTTTCCGCGATCTTATGCAGAGTGGATGGGGATTGCTGGCCCTGGTCGAGATTGCCATCTTTTTTATCATCCTCCTGGTTGGATTTATCTACGCCTGGTCACAAGGCGGACTTGACTGGGTGAGGACACTGTCCAGTGAAAAATAGACCGGTTTAGGTTTGAAACGGTCCAAAAACGTTTGTAATTGAAGACGGGAAAAACGGAAAAGAATAATGAAAACAATGTATAATAAATTCAGTTCGGACAATATCATCCTGACCTCACTGGACTATGTGTTGAATCTGGCCAGGGCAAACTCGATGTGGTACCTGTTGTTCTCCACGGCCTGCTGCGGAATTGAACTGATGCAGACCGCCGGTCCCCGTTCAGATCTGGAGCGGTTCGGATCCGCACCGAGAGCGGTGCCCAGAACAGCTGATCTGATGCTGGTAGCGGGAACGATCACAATGAAAATGGCAGAACGGGTTAAAATATTGTATGAGCAAATGGCGGAGCCCCGGTATGTGATTTCAATGGGAAGCTGCGCCAATTCAGGGGGTCTTTTTCAGTCATCCTATTCTGTTCTGAAGGGCATTGATCGCGTCATTCCTGTTGATATCTACCTGCCTGGTTGCCCTCCCCGTCCCGAAGCACTCTTATCCGCCTTGATCGATCTCCAGAATAAAGTAAAAAAAGAGCCCTATTTACGGAAAAAAGCAGCTAAAGCGGTCTGATCAATCTTAAACCGTGACGGGGATGTCTTCCTGTCTACCGCCATTATCAGCCTGTTATTTTAAAGTGCCTGCAACTGAAGCTTCTGAGACTGTTAAAAAGCTGGAACAACTGCACCGGAAATTAACCGCCGGGTGTAACCAAGGAGTTAAATTTGAACACATTAGAGATTTTTGAACAAATCAAGAAAAATACGGATGCCATTGTCAGCTTTCAGGAAGAGGAAGGGCCGACACCTTCCATCTATGTCCGTTCAGACTGGGTTCTGCCGGTGCTGCGGTATCTGAAGGACGATGAGGCGCTGGACTTCAATGTACTGATGAACCATACCGGTTTCCATGAAACTGAATCTTCCAAGCTTTTCTGGCACCTGTTTTTTGATATTTCCCAGGCTGCATCTGGAACCCATCTTCATGAAGAGATCAGGCTTTTCTGGCATATTTACTCCTATGACAAAGAGCACCGGGTGACCATTGAATCCAGTATCCCTTTAGGAAAGCCCGAGATCGACAGTGTCGTCTCGCTCTGGAAATCGGCCAACTGGCTGGAAAGAGAGGTCTACGATCTGCTGGGGGTGATCTATCAGGGACACCCCGATCTGCGGCGTATCATGCTTCCAGAGGATTGGGAGGGACACCCGCTCAGAAAGGGGTATGTGGCCCCCGATTTATATCATGGTGTTGATAACAGCCCCTCAGAAATCACAAAAAGCTTTGAACCAAAAGGAAAATCAAAATGACATCCGCGTTGAAAACAGAGTATTTAACAATAAATATGGGTCCGCAGCATCCTTCAACCCATGGTGTTATCCGGTTCATTCTGAAAACGGATGGTGAAATCATCTATGAATGTGATCCGGATGTGGGTTACCTTCATCGAGGGATAGAAAAAATTGCCGAATCTGTCACCTGGCAGGGGTTTGTGCCTTATACGGACCGGGTTGACTATGTATGTGCCATGAACGCAAATCTGGCGTACTGCATGGCTGTCGAGAAGTTGATGGGAATTGAGACTGAGATACCCAAAAGGGCAGAATATATTCGCGTCATCGTTTGTGAGCTGAATCGGATTTCCAGTCATGCCATCGCTATCGGAGCTGCTGATCTGGATATGGGGGCCTTTACCCCGTTTGTCCATTTTCTGAGGGAGCGGGAACATATCAACGACCTGCTGGAGATCGCCTGTGGTGCGAGGCTGACCTATAATTATATCTGTATCGGTGGTGTCAACAATGACCTCTCACCGACTTTTCTTTCAAAAACGGCCGAATTTCTGGACCATTTTGAGGTGGTGGTGGAGCAGATTAACCGTCTCATCTCCTACAACCAGATCTTCATCAAGCGGTTTGCCAATGTTGCTGTTGTTCCAGCGAAGATGGCCATTGACTATAACCTGGTGGGGCCTAACCTGAGGGGGTCCGGGGTCAAATTTGATATCCGCAAGGACAAACCTTACAGTGTCTATCCTGAACTGGATTTTGACGTGCCGATTGGCAGTGGACGGGAAGGAACCCTGGGCGACTGCTATGACCGTTACATGGTCCGGGTTGAGGAGATCCGTGAGTCAATCAAAATTATCAGGCAGTGCTTGAAACAGATCCCCGATGGCGAAAGTAAAGCGATCGTCAAGAGTACCATCAAACCCCCCAAGGGGCATGTTTACTTCAGAACGGAAACCCCCAGAGGGGACACCGGTTATTTCATATACAGCGATGGTAATACCTCCCCGGTCCGCTTGAAAATCAGAACCGGATCCTTCACCGGGATGTCCATTATTCCTGAAATCGCAAGGGGCGTTTTCATTGCGGATCTCGTGGCGATCATCGGTTCACTGGATATCGTTGCACCTGAATTGGATCGTTAACCCCATTTGTTACAATTAGAAAAGTTATGGAAGCGATTTTGATAAGTATAGGGCTGGAGCCCATACCGGCAAAGATTATTTCAATGGTCATCATCTGCGTCGTTGTCCTGCTGGCCTTTGTCACCATTGGCGGGGTATTGACCTGGGTTGAAAGACGGATTTCCGGTTTTATGCAGGCGCGTCTGGGACCGAACCGGGTGGGTCCTCAGGGTGTCCTGCAGTGGGTGGCAGACGGCGTCAAGCTGATCCTGAAAGAGGATCTGATACCGGATGGCGCGGATCGCAAGCTTTTCGCCATTGCGCCCTATTTCTGCCTGATCGGTGTATTTGGGACCATGGTCGTCTTTCCCTGGGGTAAAGGGGTGATCGTAGCCGATCTGAATGTGGGCCTCTTCTATTTTATCTCCATTACAGCGCTGGTGGTTTTCGGGGTCCTGATGGCGGGATGGAGTTCCAACAATAAATGGTCACTTATCGGTGGCATGAGAGCCGCGGCCCAGATTGTCAGTTATGAAATTCCAGTGGGGATGGGCCTGCTGGTACCGATTCTGATCTCGGGTACACTGTCCATGGGGGGCATCATGGCGGCTCAGGGATGGCTGCCCTGGGACTGGATGGTTTTCAAGAGTCCATTTACGGTTGTTTCATTTATCATATTTTTTATCGGCTCACTGGCCGAAGCCAACCGGACCCCATTTGACCTGCCGGAGGCGGAATCGGAACTGGTATCGGGTTACTGCACTGAATACACTGGATTTCGGTATGCTGTGTTCTTCCTGTCTGAATGGGCCAATCTATTTGTCATGGGCGGGTTAACAACAGCCGTCTTTCTCGGAGGTGGTAACCTGCCAGGTGTTCTGGAGGACTATACCATATTGAGTATTCTTGTGTTTCTGGCCAAGGTATCCGTGATCATCTTTGTCGTGATCTGGCTGCGTTGGACATTGCCGCGGTTTCGGATCGATCAGCTGATGGACATGTCGTGGAAGTATCTGCTGCCCGGGGCATTTATTGCTTTTCTGGGGCAGGCGATCTATATGCTGCTAACACAACATTTACCCATTGTGCAGAGTGTTGTGGCAGTCATCATGTTTCTGGTCTTTGTCTTTGTTCTGATTCGATTTATTATCAGAGTCAGGGTGAATATACGAGAACAGAGGATTCCAGTCAACTCTCCGGCGAGTGATGTTCTCTAGGGATGACAATTACTAAAACAGTGTTACAAGGCGTTTAAATATCATGGGTGCTTATTTTCAAAATATAAAAAACGGGTTTAAATCCGCCTTTGAAGGGATGAGCATATCTTTTGCGACGATGTTTGTCCGGAAGGAGACCGTTCAGTATCCCGAGGTCAATATCTCCACCAACAAGACAATCGCGGAGAAGTATAAAGGGACTTTGATGGGAATGCCTGCGAACTCCCGGGGTATTCTGGATGTCAATCTCTCGCTTTGCACAGCGTGCCAGATATGCCAGAAAGCGTGTCCCATCGATTGTATTGTGATCGACAATGTAAAATGTGATAAGACCAAGCTGGAAGACGAGGTGGGAAACCCGGTCCTGAATCGATTTACCCAGAAAGAGGCGTTGAAAACCCGAACGGTGACCCGTTTCGATATCAACGCAGCCAAATGCATGTATTGCGGACTTTGCGCGATGGCCTGCCCGACCACAGCCATTCGGCACACAAACCGGTTTGAGATGAATACAGAGTCCCAGGAAGCTCTGATACTGAAGTTTGTCAGCGAAGAGGAGAAGGCGCGTGCAGAAAAAAAGGCAAATGATATCGAAGCTGAAGCTGCAGCGAAGAAAGCGAAAGCTGCCAAAGAAGAAAAAGTAAAAGAGAAAGGAGCTGAAGAATGATGGGTATCCCCGAACTGTTTTTCTATTTTTTTGCCATAATGGTTATCGGTATTGGCTGTATCGTCGCTTTTTCCAAGAACCTGTTGAGGTCCGCCTTTGCCCTGTTTTTTGTTCTTTTTGGGATGGCGGGGTTCTATGTTCTCCTGGGGGGTGATTTTCTGGCTGTTGTCCAGATTATGGTTTATGCCGGTGGTGTCAACGTGTTGCTGATTTTTGGGACCATGCTGACATCCGATATTTCAAATCCAAAAACCAGTAATCTCTCCTTCCAGGGAATGGTGACCGTCGTAGTCGGCGTTTCGTTTGTTGTCCTGCTGACTGTCATTATAAATTCAACCCGTTGGCCTGCTCATGTTCCGGGAGAGATGATGGCAACGACGAAGGATTTGGGGAGATTGTTACTGAAAGAGTATGTACTCCCCTTTGAAGTGATATCCTTTCTGTTGCTGGCCGCGATTGTCAGTGCTTTGGTTTTAGTCAAAAAGGGAGATTAATATGGGTCTGACAGGATTTCTAACGGTCTCAGCCGTATTGTTTACACTGGGCATGGTTATTTTTATCTCCAGGAAGAATGCTATTGCCATTCTCATGGGTGTTGAACTGTTGTTGAACGCAGCGGCTCTGAATTTTGTCGCTTTTGCCCGGTTTACGCCGTCCCAGGCGTCACAATTGGACGGGCAGATATTTGCTGTATTTATTATTTTAATGGCAGCCGCCGAGGCTGTTGTGGCACTGGCAATTGCTCTATCTGTGTACAAGGAACTGAATCAGGTAGGGGCAGATAAACTGGTCAGTTTGAAGGGTTAGGACATCTGACCGGAGCGGCTTGATCAGCAACCATCAAAAATAACACTGAGCGAAAAAAAATAATGAGTTACATACAGTCAGCTATACCGTTTGTTCCCATACTGCCTTTATTGGGCGCCCTCATACTGGGTTTGTTAGGGAAAAAAATATACACCAAATTCGGGGAGAACGTTACCGGTATTCTGGGGTGCACGATGCCGTTTGCATCTGCCGTTATCGCTGTCACATCCTTTATCACCTTGAATGGCCTGGATGTGAGTGAGCGCGTCATTCGTATTTCCATGACCCACTGGGTTTCGGTGGCCGATCTGCAACTGCAATGGACATTTCGATATGATCCACTCTCGGCCGTGATGCTGCTTGTCGTAACCATTATCGGGACGTTGATTCATATCTATGGCATGGGCTATATGCATGATGATCGATCCTTTTCACGATTTTTTGCATATATGAATTTGTTCCTGGCTTCCATGCTGATGCTGGTTTTGGGGGACAATATTGTCATAATGTTTCTGGGATGGGAAGGGGTTGGTCTCTGTTCCTACCTGTTGATTGGTTTCTGGTTTACTGAGGAACAAAACGCCATTGCCGGGAAAAAAGCATTCATTGTGAACCGAATTGGCGATCTGGGGTTTCTGACTGGTATTTTGCTGGTCGCTTTCTTCTCCATGAAGCTATTCGGATCAACGGATCTCTCTTTTACACAGCTTCAAAGCCGCATTGATGTTTTTGCGCAGCAGACTTTTTTTGGATTTCCGCTGCTGGAGGTTATCGCGATCTGCTTTTTTATTGGTGCCATGGGGAAATCGGCCCAGATACCGCTGTATGTCTGGTTGCCGGACGCCATGGCCGGGCCGACACCTGTCAGTGCCCTGATTCATGCTGCCACCATGGTTACCGCCGGTGTCTATATGATGGGTCGTGTTTTTTTCCTTTATACGCTGGCACCCCACGCACTCGGGTTTATTTCACTGATAGCTGCCTTGACCTGCTTTTTTTCAGCAACCATCGGCATGGCACAGTTCGATATTAAAAAGGTTTTGGCCTATTCGACGGTCAGCCAGCTGGGGTATATGTTTCTGGCCATGAGTGTCGGGGCTTTCAGTGCCGGGATATTTCATCTCTTGACCCATGCTGCATTCAAGGCTGCTCTCTTTATGGCATCAGGATCTGTGATTGTCGCCTTGCATCATAAGCAGGATATGCGTGAGATGGGCGGTCTCCTGAAAAAAATGCCGGTGACCGGCTATTCTTTTATTGCCGCGACGCTGGCGATTATGGGATTTCCGCTGACTTCCGGGTTTTTCAGCAAGGATGAAATTCTCTGGAAGGCCTTTATTCAGGGGTCCCCGCTGCTGTGGCTGGTAGGCTTTGTTGCTGCCGGGATCACATCCTTCTATATGTGGCGGCTGGTGTTCATGACCTTTTTCGGCGAAACACGAGCGAACAAACACACCTGGGATCACTGCAAGGAACAACCCAAGAGAACCGTTGTCCCCATAGCGATCTTGGCGGTTGCGGCACTAACCATCGGATTCTGGAATGTCCCTCACTTCCTGGGGGGCCACAGCAACTTCAGCAGTTTCCTGGATCCCGTTGTACATGATCTTTCCAGTTCCCCAATGGAAAATTTCAATAAGATCCAACTGGCACAAAAAACAGAGCATGTGTCTAACACCGAAAACGCGATGAAACCGGAATCCGGTCATCAGGTTGCAACTGAACATGGCGTCGAATCAGGTCATGCGGTTCAGGAGGATCACACTGCACTGGAGTGGGGGTTGATGATTGCCTCGGTGGCCTGGACTTTTTTCACCGGATTTCTGGCTTACATTTTTTACATGCGATATCCAAAAGCCAGGGAGCAGATTATGTCAGGCGCGGTTGCACAAAAGATTTTTATGGTATTGAACAACAAATATTTTGTTGACGAGTTCTATGAAGCGGTGGTCATCACACCGATACGTAAGACGTTTGATTTTCTGGCCGCTTTTGATCAGAAAGTGGTCGATGGTTTGGTGAACTTTGCAGCTTATATGGGACGCATCGGCAGTGCCTTTATCGGTATCTTCGATAATGAGATTGTGGATGGTCTGGTAAACGGAACCGGATGGGGTACTCAGGCAGGCGGTAAAGGAGCCAGTTCTTTACAATCTGGCAAAATCCAGACGATTATTGCTAGTTCATTGATAATATTTATTATTATTGTGGCATCCGTTGTATTGTTTCTGCGGTAGTGGAGAGTTGGGCTATCCGCTTATTTAACTTATTTTAATTACTGAAAACAAAATTGAGGTTGTGATGAGTCATATTTTGTCATGGGTTGTTTTTGTGCCGCTAATCGGAGTTCCTTTCCTCTGGCTGTTGCCCGCAAAAAAAGCGAAGTGGATTGCACTGATGGCCACGATCGTAGATTTTTTCATTGCAATTCCTTTATTTACCCAATTTGATAAAACCGTCAAAGGGGTCACCAGTGGTATGCAGTTTGTGGAAAAACTACCCTGGATTCCAAGTCTGGGAGTGGAATACTATATTGGTATCGATGGGATCTCCATCGCCATGATACTTCTGACCCTGATCATCGGTGTGGTGGCAGCGCTCGCCTCATGGGGGATCAGTCAGTATGAGCGGGGTTATTTCGCCATGTTCCTGCTCCTGCAGACAGCGATGCTGGGAGTTTTTGTCGCACTGGATCTGATCCTTTTTTACCTGTTCTGGGAAATCATGCTCTTTCCGATGTATTTTCTCATTGGTATCTGGGGTGGTCCCCGCAGAATTTATGCAGCCATCAAGTTCTTCCTCTATACCCTGGCAGGTAGTGTGGGTATGCTGCTGGCCATCATTGCCATCTGGTATTTTGCACCGGGAGAACGCACCTTCAACATGATTGAACTGGTTCAACGGATCCATGAGGGCGGGTCTTTCAGTGGACCGGTGATTTTTGGATTCCCTTTTACAAAGGTCGTCTTCATTGCCCTCTTTATCGGATTTGCCATCAAAGTCCCCATCTTTCCGTTCCATACGTGGTTACCGGATGCGCACGTGGAAGCCCCGACCGCTATTTCGGTTGTTCTGGCAGGTGTCCTGCTGAAAATGGGGACCTATGGTTTTCTGCGAATCAACTTTCCGTTGTTTCCTGACGTATTTGAATGGTTCAGGGACTTTCTCATCGCGCTGGCTGTTATCAATATCGTATACGGCGCTTTGTGCGCGCTGGCACAGTCCGATTTGAAGAAGATGATTGCCTATTCATCGGTCAGTCACATGGGTTTTGTACTGCTGGGAATTGGTGCCGCGACTACCCAGGGGATCAATGGTGCGGTTCTGCAAATGTTTAATCACGGAACCATTACGGCCATGCTCTTCCTTCTGGTTGGTGTTGTTTACGACAGGGCTCACCATCGTCAGATTGCCGGATTTGGAGGGTTGGCTTCAGTGACGCCTGTCTATGCAACAGTGACCAGTATCGCTTTTATGGCAGCCATTGGCTTGCCCGGTATGAGCGGATTTATCTCTGAATTCCTGATCCTGACCGGTGCGTTCAAGGTTTACCAGGTGGCAACCATTGTATCCGGTCTGGGGATCATCTTTGGTGCAGCCTATATGCTGTGGGCGTATCAACGGGTGTTTTTTGGTCCGCTTAATGTCAAATACAAAAATCTGACGGATATGAAATTTGTCGAGCTTGCCTCGGTTGTTCCCCTGATCATTATTGTCTTTTACCTGGGAATACTGCCGGACCGGCTTATCGGTTTCTTTGAAATATCGTTGAATTATCTCAGCTCTATTTTAATCAGCTAAATTCGTATCCAGTATATCTTGCAGGTCGCCGAAGCAGCTTCGGCGAAAATTCATCAGAGCAAGATAACCAACTAATATTCAACAGCTTGTGTAATTAAAATGGTAAATACATTACCCTACTTAAGCTTTATCCCGGCTCACGTGCTGATGGGCTTTGCCATCATCTTTTTCTTTCTGGCAAAGGCTGTCCCGTTTTTAAAGCGTCTGCCGGCCAGCGCTGTGTTCTTTCTGGTCATGGTGGTCTGTTTCTGGCTGGAAAGTTCAGGGAGCGGTTCAAAGTCGCTGTTTTTTGACATGATCCAGGTGGACTCATACAGTCGACTGTACAATCAGATATTTTTTATCGTCATTGCAGTTACCATACTGATGATGGCCAATAATAATGAACTGAATAAAGAAAACAACTGGGAGGTTTTCGGACTGCTGGCGACTGTCTGTCTGGGAATGATGCTGATGTCATCTGCATCGAATCTCCTGATAACAGCGGTTGCCATTGAACTGGTTTCAATACCTTCGTATGTGCTGGTTGCCTTGAATCGCAAACTACCGGCGTCAAAAGAAGCATCGCTGAAATACGTCCTGTTTGGATCATTCGCGGCCGGGATTATGTTATATGGTATGTCACTCATTTTTGGTCTCACAGGAACATTAAAGTTTTCAGGCATCTGGAAGGGGCTGGCAGATTATTCCGCCAGTGGCGCCGCGATCTATTTTCTTGCCATATTAATGACCATTTCCGGCATGATCTTCAAAATATCGGCGGTCCCCTTTCATTTCTGGTGTCCCGATGCTTACCAGGCAGCGCCAACACCCATTACCGCATTTCTTTCCACCGCACCGAAAGTCGCAGGGCTGGCGTTGTTGATGCGGTTTTTTTCGTACCATATTTCACTTCAGAAGTCGGACCTGACGTTGATCCTGTCCATACTGGCGATGATCACCATGACGGTGGGTAACCTTGCAGCCTTGAAACAAACGGATATCAAGCGGTTGCTGGCTTATTCGTCAATATCCCATGCCGGTTTTCTGCTCATGGGGATCACGGTCCTGAATGCCGCGGGACGTCAGGCGGTATTTTTCTATATACCCATCTATCTGCTCATGAATCTGGGCGCGTTCATGGCTGTCATCTATCTGTCCCAGGGTAACCGTTTCGATATCGCTTCCTATGCCGGCATGATCAAGAAGAAGCCATGGCTGGTGGTCGGTTTTACGGTCTGCCTCTTTAGTCTGGCAGGACTCCCACCATTTGCGGGTTTTATTGGAAAATTCTATCTTTTCAAGGTGGTGATCGAAGAGGGATTGTATCTATTAGCGGTTGTTGCAGCTGTGAATTCAGTCATATCGCTTTTTTACTATGTTGGTGTCATCAAGGTGATGATCATCGACACCGAGGAGCGACCGATTAAAGAGATCCAGGCCGGCCGGTTTCCTGTTACTTTTGTTATCGCCTGCTCATTCCCCATTGTTTTCTTTGGCGTATACTGGATACCACTGCTGAACTGGGCAGAAAAGGTCAAACTGCTTTTTTAAAACAAGACTGTCCCATTCCTCGTTTACACCCCATTTTGATTTTGCTTGATTTCCGGTGTTTTGCCAGGCACCGGAACCAGTCCTGTTCGCACCGAACTCAGCCTGGAATATCTCTTGACAGGGCTCCATCGAGTCCTGTCAATACGGGTGAACTCCGATCCATTGAAGTCGCCAGGATTCCAATGTCCCCTGTGGACATGGTGTATTGAATGCTGGTAGGGATTGGTTAGAACAACGAATTCTGACAAACCGTCATTGCCCTGTCGGGCACAATGAAACATGGGAATGATATCTCGATGCTGACCCGCGACTGATATGAACCCCTTTCAGTTGGGAGACTTATTTCAAGTTGATCTAAGGCTCATGTCGCTGAAACCCCAACTCGCTTCGCTCAGACAGGCGGGGTTTTAACCGCTCCATTTCGCCAAGATCATCTAGAACGGCGTCTAATCAACTGAAACGGCTTCAGACCAGTCGCTTCCGTATTGCGTTCATACAAACTTCAACGCCATTCAATGCACATGGACAGGTTAGAACCATCAGTACCCGATCCTGATTCCAGCTCCTTATTAACTGATTTCTATCAGTTGACCATGGCCTACAGTTTCTGGAAAGCCGGCATGGAAAAGGTTGAAGGGACGTATCATCTTTTTTTCCGATCGGCCCCGTTTAACGGGAACTATTGTATATGCTGCGGTCTCGAAAGGGTTATCTCTTTTATAGAGGACCTCAGATTTTTGGAGTCGGACCTTTCCTATCTGGCCACCTTGAATGGCAATGATGGAAAACCGCTTTTTGAGAAGGGATTTCTCGCCTATCTGCAAGGTCTGAAATTCACCTGCCAACTGGATGCAATACCTGAGGGAACCATTGTCTTTCCCTTCGAACCCCTGCTGAGGATTCAGGGACCGCTGATCCAGTGTCAGCTGCTGGAAACGCCACTATTGAATATTATCAATTTTCAGTCTCTGATTGCTACCAAAGCATCACGGATTGTCCGGGCAGCTCAAGGCGACCCGGTTTTGGAGTTCGGAGCTCGCAGAGCACAGGGATTGGACGGTGCTCTCACAGCCAGCAGAGCCGCATTTATCGGTGGTTGTTCAGCAACTTCAAATGTGTTGGCTGGAAAAAAGTTTGGCATTCCAGTCAAGGGGACCATTGCCCACAGTTGGGTCATGGCATTTGAGACTGAACTGGAAGCGTTTGAAACCTATGCCGATATTCAGCCGAACAACTGTGTCCTCCTGGTGGATACCTATTCTACTTTGGCCGGGGTCAAAAACGCGATCGAAGTTGGAAAAAGACTGCATCGGAAGGGATTCGAGCTTTCAGGAATTCGGTTGGATTCTGGAGATTTAGCTTATTTGAGTATCGAAGCAAGAAGAATGCTGGATGAAGCCGGATTTTCCCATGTCCGAATTCTGGCCAGCAATGATCTGGATGAGAACATCATTCAAAGCCTTAAAACCCAGAATGCCAAAATTGATATATGGGGTGTCGGCACCAAGCTGATTACCGCCTTTGATCATCCGGCACTCAATGGTGTCTTTAAGCTATCAGCCATTCGCAAACCGGGTGGTATCTGGGAAAATAAAATCAAAATCTCCAATCAGTCAACCAAAGTAACAACACCCGGTATTCTGCAAGTGAGGCGGTTCCGGCAGAAAGGGCAGAATATAGCGGATATGATTTATGATATTCGGATCGGACCGGACAAAAATGGATGTAAAATCGTTGATCCTTTTGATGTCACCCGTCAAAAAGAGATTGATTCAAGTGCGGATTTCACCGATCTATTAATCCCGATTTTTGTTGATGGTCATAAAGTGATCGCCAGTCCATCTCTGGCCCGGATAAAGAGCAGGGTGGATCAGGAGAAAAAAAGTTTCCATCCGACGGTACTGCGGCTTGATAATCCTCATCTGTATCCGGTTGGCAACGAGAAGCAAATGAATGATGTTCGAACTGAATTAATGATAAAAGCCAGAAATTGAAGCAACCCCATTTCTTGAGGTGGAAAGGATATGAAAACGCTATTGCTGGTTGATATTCAGAATGATTTTTTACCTACCGGCGCCCTGCCGGTTCCGGAGGGGGACATGATTATTCCTCTGGTAAACCGGTTGCAGGAAAAATTTGATCTAATCGTTGCCACCCAGGATTGGCATCCGGCAGATCATGAGAGCTTTGCTGTGCATCACGGGAAAAAACCGGGGGAGATGATCCTGTTACACGGCATTGAACAGATCCTCTGGCCGGTTCACTGTCTCCAGAACGAGCCGGGGGCCGAACTGGCAGTTGGTCTCGAAACGGATCGGATTGAGAGGGTGATCCAGAAGGGGACCAACCCGAAAGTGGACAGCTACAGTGGTTTTTTTGACAATGATCACCAGCGTGATACGGGATTGGCGGCCTATCTGAAGGAAAAGGAGGTCAAAGAACTTTTCGTGGTGGGATTGGCATTGGACTATTGTGTTAAGTTTACAGCCCTCGATGCCCGCCAGTGTGGTTTTAATACGTCACTGATTGTTGATGGTACCCGCGGAGTCAATATGGCGGTTAACGACTCGGTGAACGCAGTCAAGGAGATGGCTGCGGCTGGCGTGCATATCATTCAGAGTCTGGAAATTCTCTCTTCAAAATAAAGTCTGGATACACCCCCGGCCTCAGGAGGACTCTTTTTCGACTCGGGTCTTGATTTTGTATCGCAGGGCACGCTCACTGATACCCAGTTCCTTTGCAGCCCGTGTTTGAACACCATTGTGCTTTTCAAGTGCCATGTTGATCAGGGCCTGTTCAGCAGCCTCAAGTGTCATTAACTCCAGAAAGGGGGTGTTGCGTTTCTCTTCGGCCTCTTTGTGATTGGAGGTGACGGTCAGCGGCAGATCCTTGACAGATATGACATCATCCCTTGTCAGCACGATCGCGCGTTCAATAATGTTTTCCAGTTCGCGAATGTTACCCGGATAGTCATATTTAACCAGTATCTTGCGCGCTTCTTTGGTGATCCCCATGATCTTCCGGTCGTTTTCCTTTGAAAATTTGGTGATAAAGTGTTCGATCAGGGGGATGATGTCCTCTCTTCTTTTTCTAAGTGGCGGAAGGAAGATCGGAACCACATTGAGTCGATAATAGAGATCCTCCCGCATCTCCTTGGACTTGACGGCCTCTTCCAGATTACGGTTGGTTGCTGCGATGATGCGTACATCGACTTTTTTGGTTTCATTGCTCCCGACCCGCTCAAATTCTCTTTCTTGAAGGACGCGAAGAAGCTTGGTCTGCGTTGTCAGGCTGATTTCCCCGATTTCGTCCAGGAAGATGGTGCCTGTGTCCGCCTCTTCAAATTTTCCTTTACGATCAGATATGGCACCTGTAAAGGAGCCTTTGATATGCCCAAAAAGCTCTGATTCCAGCAATGATTCAGGCAAGGCGGCACAGCTCACTTTCACAAAGGGCCTCTCTTTTCGCTTGCTGGCCTGGAACAATGCCAGTGCGATCAATTCCTTCCCGGTGCCGGAGTCGCCTCTGAGCATGACGGTTGCCTGGGAACTGGCTACTCTCTGCACCACACTCATCACTTCGTTCAACGCGGCACTGTTACCGACAATGTTCTCAAATCGAAATTTCTCCTGCAGAATTTCTTTGAGTTGCATGTTCTCGACAACCAGTCGTTTCTTATCGATACATTTATCGATCAGCAAGAGGAGTTCATTCAGATCGATCGGTTTTGTCAGGTAATCTGAAGCGCCGGCCTTAATGATTTTAACAGCTGTCTCAATACTGCCATAGGCTGAGATCATTAATATAGCGATAACCGGATCGATTTTCCGTACATTTTCGATCAGCTCCAGGCCATTCATTTTCGGCATCCGATAATCAGAAATCAGGAGATCAAACTGCTGGTCTCGAACTAATGAAAGGGCTGTTTCCGGATCATGCTCCGTTGTAATGTCATACCCCTGTTTGACAAGAAACCCCTTTAACAGGGCTGTTGTGGAAACTTCATCATCAACAATGAGAATTCTGGTTTTCATGGGACAACGATAATGATTATTTGTAACTATTCAGGCTTCCCTCCGTCGAGGGTACTATGAACCAAAACACGCATAAACCCATCCCTGGAGCAGTTGGAAAACGTCCTGTTTTCCATCGTTTTGGTTCATAACACCCCCGACTCCGGAAATATAGTAAATAGTTTCGATTATTTTAATCTTGAATCAGAGAAACAGTCGTCGGGAAACAACAATGGAATCCAGGCTGTTATGATAATGCAAGAATCGCATCATTTGCTACTTATTCAGGAAACAGCAATTCCTTGAGGGGAATCCGACAGACTCTAACTGGATTTGATGGGCAGGGTGACAATGGCTGTCATTCCCCGGGTTGGATTCGGCCTCAATTCAATGGAACCGTCGTGTGCCTGGATGATCTTTCTGCAGATATACAACCCGAGTCCGGTCCCGGTTTTTTTGGTGGTGAAGTAAATATCAAAAATGTGCTTGAAATTCTGATCTGAAATCCCTTCCCCAGTGTCCTCGATTTTAAGTTGCCAGTTCTTGTCTTTGGTGATGTCCGAGTATATGGATATGGTGCCACCCTGGGGTGTTGCTTCCAGGGCGTTGAAGAAAAGGTTCAACAGAACCTGGGTCAGCTTTTCCCTGTCTCCGAGAAAAAGAGTCTGGCTGGCTGAAACAAACTTGTGGATCTGGATGTTTGTTTTTTGGGCTTCAGCGGACAGGAAACTGATGTTTTCTTCAATAAAGTCCTCCAGGTCGAAAAAAGTATCATTGGGTTTGAACGGTTTGGCAAAATCGAGGAAATCAGTGATGATCGCATTGATCCTGTCGACTTCGTTTTTCATCGTTGCCGTCAACATGATGTATTCGTCTTCATCTGCTTTATTCCTGGGTGTAAACTCCATTTGCAGCCGTTGAATGGTGATCGAGATACTGTTCAACGGATTTCTGACTTCATGGGCCACCCCGGCTGTCAGGTTTGCCAGGGATACCAGTTTTTCGTTTTCCCGGATCTTTTTCTCCATGGCATCCATCCGGTTGATATTACGCCTGTGGAAAATCAACATAATCATTGCTGAAATGGATGCCATCACCATGATGATGATGCTGTTGATAATCGTTATTTTGGATGTATTCGAATATATCTGTTTGAGACCAGTCATGCGGAATGTAACTCTAAAGACACCCCTTGTGTCCGGTGTCAACTGAATTGAATGCACAAACGTCTGTGTTTCATTTGTCTGGTTATAGTATTTATAGGTTAAGCCTTTATTCAGGGCGTCCAGATTATCCAGTTTTTCATCAAGCGTTCCAACCCGGGAGGGTTCATAGTCCGCAATAATCATCAACTGATCGTTCATGAAGCTGACGTGTTGTATGACATTCTGGTTTTCCAGCGAGTTGATCAACAGCTGCAGCCCAATGCGTGCCCTGACCTCCTCAAGCTTTTCGTCTCCAAAGTAGATGTGGATAAATCCAGGATTGGCAGACGGGGACAGGGGACTGACTATCCGGGGAATGGTGAGCATCTGCAAATTCCGGGTACTGTCCGCCATATCCGTCTTCAATTGGTTCATGACCCTGCTGTTTCCAGATGATCGATCATCCGGATCCGGCTTCTTTGGGGACGGAAATGCAAGTGTGTCCGTTTTTTGCAGCTCCGGGGGAAGATCATCCAGATTTAATGCATACAAGAGGTTCCCTTTTCCGTTGTGGATGGAAAAGGCGATGATTTTATAGTTTTTCAGGATATCTTTGAACTCTTCTTCTGCCTTTGCGTCCGCTTCTATATACAATCGATCGATCATGCCTGCTATTTTCTTGATATGACGCTGGACCTGCTGTTCCGTTAGCTGAACGGAATCAATACTTTGTTTGGCGCCCGCGATAATAGAGTAGATCAGTTTTTCCGCATCCAGCCAGGAGGTCTCGGTAATGTTGGTCGATGTCTGGTCGATCAGAAGATAGGAGTTTTCCAACAGAATGATAAGGATGACGAAAAGAAATAATCCCACATAGATATACGGGATCAGTTTGTTTTTTTTCATCATAATATTAATCCAGGTGAAAACCGAACAGGAGTCTCATGGTTCCCCGGTTCGATTTTCAAACCCTGGGGGGCCACTATTTTACGGGGAGTGGAATGAAGATGGAGCGGCCGTCCCTTAGAAGCAGCAACGTTATTGGTTTTGATCCTTTTTCCGCGTGTTCAACGACCTCGGCAAAGTTCTCCACCGTTTCCATCTCTTTATTGTCAGCTTTCAAGATGATATCATCTTTCCGGATTCCCTTTTCCCATGCAATGCCGGTTTGATCGATTTCAACGACCAGGAGACCGTATTTTTCAGTCAGACCGTATTTGACTTTCAGTTCAGTTGTCAACTCTGTCAGCTGCATGCCAAACAGGACATTGGTTGTATCTAGAGAAACAATGCTATCTGCAGGTCTGAGGGTCACGGTGACGGTTTTGTCAAGAAATGAACCATTGCGGAATATCTTGATACGGACATCTGATCCGGGCGTTGTCTCCGCAACGAATTGCTGCAGCTGTTTGGTTTTATCCAGTTGTTCCCCGTTGTATTCAACGATGACATCACCCTTTTCCAAACCGGCCTTTTCGGCGGGAGACCCTTTTCCTATTCCCGTCAGAACAACACCTCTCATTCCTGCCGGCATCCCGAAGGATTCTGCCAGTTCGCTGTCAACCTCCTGTATTTCTACGCCAAACCATCCACGTGCAACCTTACCATGCTGTTGCAGTTGCTGGATGATCTTTCTGGCAAGATTGCTGGGAATGGCAAACCCAAGGTTCTGGCCACCGGCAACGATTGCCGTGTTGATCCCGATCACTTCAGCATCCAGGTTATACAGCGGTCCACCCGAATTTCCGAAATTAATGGCGGCATCGGTTTGCAGGAACTGACCATAGGCAGTGTTACCAAAAACGCTGCGGCCCCGGGCGCTGATGATTCCCGCGGTGACGGTGTGATCAAACCCCAACGGGTTTCCAATCGCCAGAACCCAATCACCCACCTCAATCGCGTCCGAATCTCCCCATTTCACGAAGGGCAGGTTTTCAGCTTCGATTTTAATCAATGCCAATTCGGTCAATTTGTCTTTTCCAATGATTTTTGCCGTAAATATCTGACCATCATAAAGCTTTACTTCTATTTTCTCTGCTTTAGCGATGACATGATGGTTTGTGACAATATAGCCGTTCCGGCTGATGATAAATCCGGAGCCCAGAGATGATTGTCGCTGTTTTTGAGGCATGTTTTTGAAGAACTGTTCAAAAAGGGGATCTCTTTTGATATGGGGGTTTTCTACAATAGCGGAGGTGCTGATATTGACGATTTTTTCCTTTTCAGATTTCACGATTGGTGAAAAGGAATTTGGCATGGCCAGCCCTGACTGAGATAGAAACCCTGTCAGGAAAAGAACAGCAATCGCCCTGGCGATAATCTGGAATGGGTGTGTTGTCATAATACTCTTTTTTATAATAGTTACCGATTTTGGCAATGGTCACATGCCGTTTTGGAAACGAGGCCACATGTGTATTGATCAGTCAGAGAAAAACGAATTCGAATGGTCAATCTCTTCCAGATCGTTTTCAGAAACATACACTTTAAATCCATATTCTCTCAAGCCGCGCAGTCTTGGATTTTTCTTTTGCTCAGCCTTTTTACATTTGGCGCAAATGCAGTCAATATGGTGCGTTTTCTGGAATTTTCTCAGCTTCATCAGCGACAGATCCTTACCTTCTTTTTCAAGTTCCCGCAGCATCTTCTCAATTTCCTTCATGGCCATTTTGAGAATAAGATCTCTGTGTTTGACACTCTTTTTTGCGAACATGGGCTTTTAAGTCATTTAATTGTCAAGGTTTTGCCGAAGCCACCCGTTTTAAAGGATATACCGACTCAGATCCTGATCTTTGGCAATATCTGTCAGCCGTTCCTGCACATATTGACGGGTCAGGACGATGGTCTGTCCCGACAGCTCCGGTGCATTGAAGCTGATTTCATCCAGCAGTTTTTCCAAAATAGCATGAAGTCTTCTCGCACCAATGTTTTCGGTTTGTTCGTTGACTTCACTGGAAATTTTTGCCAGTTCTTCGATGGCTTCGTCTTTGAATTCGAGTGTTACGCCTTCAGTTTTAAGCAGTTCAACATATTGGCGAACCAGGGAATTTTTCGGTTCTGTGAGGATTCTGACAAAATCCTCCTTGGAGAGGGAATCCAGCTCCACCCGGATCGGAAAACGTCCCTGGAGCTCCGGGATCAAATCCGATGGTTTTGCAATGTGGAATGCACCGGCGGCGATAAACAGAATGTGATCCGTTTTCACAGGCCCGTATTTGGTATTGACGGTACTGCCTTCGACTACGGGCAGCAGATCCCGTTGGACACCTTCTCTGGAAACTTCGCCACCCCCGTGTGAGTCACTCTTGCTCGTTATTTTATCGATTTCATCCAGAAAGATAATCCCGGACTGTTCGACGCGCTTGATGGCAGCCGTATTAATATCATCCGAATCAATCAGTTTTTCGGCCTCTTCCTGCTCAAAGATCTTTCTGGCTTCAGCAACTGTGACCTTTCTTTTTTTGGTCTGTTTCGGCATGAAACTTGACATCATATCCTTGATATTAATATCCATCCCTTCGCTGCCGGTGATAGGAAAGAACTCGATGTTGGGTCCCATCGATCGATTTTTCGTATTGATTTCAATTATTTTTTCATCCAGTTCTCCCCGGTCCAGTTTATCGGCAAACTTTTGTCTTACAGCCGTATCATCCCTGATCGTGTCACTGAGATCGTCGGACGATCTGATTGGCGAAGAGGGGATCAGCAGTTCCAGAATACGCGTTTTAACGTTATCCTGTGCCTTTTCCTCAACCGATTCCATTGCCTTTTTCTTGGTAATATTGATACTGATCTCGGTCAGATCACGCACCATACTCTCAACGTCCCTGCCAACATATCCGACTTCGGTGAATTTGGAGGCTTCAACCTTGATAAACGGCGCGTCGACCAGTTTGGATATTCTGCGGGCGATTTCAGTCTTTCCGACACCTGTAGGTCCGATCATGATGATGTTTTTCGGCATGATCTCTTCCTGCAGATCCTCCGGGACCTGCATTCTTCTCCAACGATTTCTCAGAGCGATTGCAACACTGCGTTTTGCATTTTTTTGACCGACTATGTAGCGGTCCAGAAAGTCAACAATCTTTTTTGGAATTAATGATGATTCAGTGATTTCCACTTATTACCTCGAAAACAATGTCTATCTTTTTTATCTGGTGAATGTTGAGAATATCAGAAAAATGGCATCTTATAAACAGCCGAATGGTTCACTTTTACTTGCCAAGACCCGCATGAAATTCCGGAACCTGTTCTGGGAATGATATGCCTGCTATTTTGAGTTGCTGGAACTGTGAGCGTCAATCTCCTCAAAGCTGATCGTGGGATTCGTGTAAATACAGATTGAGGCGGCGATTTCCATCGATTTTGCAACAATTTCCCTGGCGGTTAAACTGGTATTGGCAGACAGCGCTCTAGCTGCTGCCAGTGCAAACTGCCCGCCTGAGCCGATGGCGAGGATGCCGTCTTCCGGTTCGATGACATCCCCATTGCCTGATATGATCAACGAATTTTCGGCATCAGCTACTGCCAACAGGGCCTCAAGATTGCGCAACATTCTGTTGGTTCGCCAGTCTTTGGCCAATTCAACGGCAGACCGGACAAGGTTGCCGTTAAATGCTTCCAGCTTGGCATCAAATTTTTCAAAAAGGGTGAAAGCATCGGCGGTTGAACCGGCAAATCCGGCTAGAATCTTATCGTGATAGGTTCTCCGTATTTTCCGGGCATTGGATTTCATCACGGTATTACCAAGGGTTACCTGACCGTCTCCGGCGATTACAACCTTATTGCCCTTTCGAACACATAAAACTGTTGTCATGGTGTTTGCTGTTTAAAAGTGTGTTGCTTTCGGTTTCCCAGGATAAAAATCTCTTTGCTTTCGTCCCGGGAGCTTTTCGGCTTGATGATTCTGACCTCTTGATATTCAGACTTCATCTGACGGACAAGTCTGTCGAATGTACTGCCATGAAACGATTTCAGCAGTACAAACCCACTTTTCCTGAGTTTGTGGCTGGCAATATAGAGGGCTGATTGACAGAGATGAAAAGAACGTTCTGAATCGACATTCTTTATACCCGTGCTGTTCGGTGCCATATCGCTGCAGACCAGATCAAAAGAACTGTCTCTTAAGTCAGGTGACTCCAGGTCGAGATCGTCGATGTCGGAATGAATAAAGCCCATATTGTCTTTCAGCGCGATCCGCAATTCGGTACGATCAATACCGATCACCCTGCCGTTCGGACCGATTTTCTGGGAGATATACTGCATCCAGCTGCCGGGATAACAACCCAGGTCGAGAACCCGGTTGCCGTTTTTCAGCAGTCTGTGTTTCTGGTCGATCTCCTGCAGCTTGTATGCGGATCGGGCAGCGAAACCCTCAGCTTTGGCCTTCTTGAAATAGTGATCCTTTACGGCTTTCATCGTGGATCAGCCATATTATTTAGTCGTTTCCCAACAGGACTGCATTTCTTCCATTGACAGCTCCGTTCCCTCTTTCTTCGCCTTTATGATTTCCTTTTCAACAACAGTGAATCGCCGGATGAATTTATCATTTCCCTTTTTCAAAGCCAGTTCGGGATTGATATTGTACACGCGCGCCAGATTGGTGATAGTAAAGAGGAGATCGCCTAACTCTTCTTCCAGTTTGTCCGCGTTGCCTGTTTTCATCTCGTGGCGGACTTCATCCAACTCCTCCTCGACTTTTAATAGTACATCTCCGGGGGTTTCCCAGTCAAATCCCAGGGATGCTGCCCGTTTGCTAATGGTTAAGGCATTCAGCAGGGCAGGGGCGCCAACCGGGATCCCTTCGGTGATCGATTTTCGATTCTTCTCGTTGGATTTTATTTTGTGCCATTGTAATTTCAGATCTTTATCAGATAGTCCGCCATCGTTTGTCTGAAAAACGTGGGGATGGCGGAGGACCATTTTTTCCGAGATGGCATCGACGACATCGTCCATTGTAAAAAGATCCTGCTCCTGGGCGATCTGGGCATGCAATACAATTTGCAGTAACAGATCCCCCAGCTCCTCTTTCAATGGTGCATCGGTTTTTTCCTGCTGAATTTCCTCAATAACTTCCCACACTTCTTCAAGCAGATAGGGAATCAGCGAAGCATGGGTCTGCTTTTTGTCCCATGGACAGCCATCGGGAGACCTGAGCCTGGCAACAATATCAATGAGCTTTTTCATATTGGGTGATGGGACTGTTGTAAGGCAATCAATGCAAGCCTGTCTTTATCACCATAAATAGACTTGGACATGATTCCTTTAAGGATGTAAATTATTATTCATTGGCTGGGAAAACGACGCAGCCTTTGCCAAGAGAAATGAAATTTCGATTGACAATCAGGAAGGCGGTTCATGTTCCACAGGTTTGTTAGGGGAATAGAAAATCTATTCTATAATAGAAAGCAAAATATTTCAATATTATAATCTATGCAGTGGCAAGTTTTTGTTGCCTTTGAGAATCGTCTGAGGCGTCTGTTTGGCTTGTTTCCTGCTTGGATGGATTGTTTGCAAAAAATAATAAAAACCCAATTCCGGATCTGGAAAAAGTGAAACAAAAAGGGGAGTCGCTTACCTGCCAGATGCAATCAGGGTTAATGAAGACAATATCAAGGAATCAACAGAGGATCTATGAGCCGAAAAATAGCAATGGTTACAGGTATTACCGGGCAGGATGGCGCCTACCTCGCCGAATTTCTGCTGGCAAAGGGATATGAAGTGCATGGTATCAAGCGGAGAAGCTCTTCCTTCAACACCGACCGGATCGACCACCTATACCAGGATCCTCATGAAGCGGACTGCAACTTCTTTCTGCATTATGGCGAGCTGACCGATTCCACCAACCTGATCAGAAAGGTGCAGGAGATTCAACCGGATGAAATATACAACCTTGCGGCACAAAGTCATGTACAGGTCTCTTTTGATAACCCGGAATTTACGGCAGATGCCGATGCTCTGGGGACATTGAGATTGCTGGAGGCAATTCGGATACTGGGCCTGGTGGATAAGACCAGATTCTACCAGGCATCTACCAGCGAACTCTATGGGCTGATTCAGGAGACCCCACAGAATGAAAAAACCCCCTTCTACCCCCGCTCACCCTATGCTGTTGCGAAGCTATACTCCTATTGGATTACGGTGAACTATAGAGAGGCATATGGAATGTTTGCCGCCAATGGGATTCTGTTTAATCATGAATCACCGATCCGGGGAGAGACATTTGTCACCCGCAAGATTACCCGGGCCGCCGCCCGTATCTCCATGGGGCTGCAGAAAAAACTGTACCTGGGCAACATGGATGCAAAACGGGATTGGGGACATGCCAAGGACTATGTGGTTGGTATGTGGATGATTCTACAGGCTGAAAAACCGGAGGATTTCGTTTTGGCGTCCGGAAAAACAACCAAGGTCAGGGATTTTGTGAAACTGGCATTCAACGAGGTTGGAATCGAAATTGAATGGGAAGGCAACGGTATTGAAGAGGTGGGGCGAAACAAGAAAACAGGGGAGGTGATCATTGAAGTGGATCCCCGGTATTTCCGCCCAACCGAGGTCGACCTTCTGATCGGTGATCCGACAAAGGCAAAGGAAAAACTGGGCTGGAGATTGAAATACAGTCTTGAAGATCTTGTCAAGGATATGATGCGGTTTGATCTGAACGACGCCAAAAAAGATGAGCATCTGGCGAACGGTGGTTATGCGACCAGTGATCGCATTGAATAAATCAGAAATCAACTGTTTCATTGCAGCGATGCATTTAATGGCCTGGATGAAGATCTTTCTCACAAACACGCAAATCCCCTTGATTTTAATCCCAGGACAGGTTGATACAGACCACTCATGCCGTGTCAAATCTCGTTTGTCGCTTCGATTCCGCAGAAATCAGGGTACACATAACGGTTACATGTCCCCCGATTTCTGCTCGTCCTGACAGTTGACTTGACACTGGTTTTGCGTGTTCATTTTGGATTGCCCACATCATCCAGTAACCAGCCACACACGCAACATAAAGCAGAGATTCCCTTTCAGATGACCTGATGAATATTTACTGGGCGTTCCCTGAACAGAAATGGAATGTTGAACCGATACCGGAAGGCAAAGACCTTGATCCAAACAGGGCTTTTCTGCCACTCCAATTGGCGAAAAAGGCGCTGCAGGGTCTCGGCCATGTTGTCCTGCCCATTAACAACCGGTATCGCAGCCAGGAAATCAGTCACGACGGTATTGTCTTCTCTTTTGATGCCATGCATCTTTTACCGAAAGACATTCTCAGAAAACACCCAGTGAAAAGACTGATCCATTTTTTTATGGAAGCACCCATGGTGGGAATGCGGTATTATTCGCATAAATATCAGCAGGATGTTTTTGAGAAGGCCGATACTGTGTTTATCCAGGATCCATCCTATATCCATACCCGGTTCAGGAACAGCAAAAAGCTGAAAGCGTTCAAATTTGCCCATAGTCATCTGGGGATCGAGGATTCTCTTTTTAGTCATTCCAGTAGAAAATTGCTGGTCCTGATTAATGCCAATAAGGGAATCGGATTAAAACAGTCATTAAAAAGGCTGATGCTGGGTGTAAACCCTTTGAGTTATTATCCCAATTGGCTTCTGCGAGAGAGAATGCGCTGGATTCATGATCTGGCACGAAAAAAGGAGATTGATGTTTACGGGTATGGTTGGAATCGGTACTCCCTTGAATTATCCCATGTCTCATCACCTTTGGAGAATCAGGCATGGAAAGGCACAGTTGAAGGGCCTAAGTTTCCAGTTCTGGCAGAATATGATTTTTGTCTCTGTTTTGAAAACAGCCGTTTTCCAGGTTACGTGACGGAAAAGATATTTGACTGCTTTTCGACGGGAACCATTCCCATTTACCGGGGCGCCCCCAATATAAATGAATATCTGCCTGAAGGGTCTTTTATCAATTTGTCGGATTTCAATTCAGGAGATGAATTGCTTCGTTTTTTAAAAAACATGGATGATTCTGTCAAATCCGGGTATCGGGAAAAGATGAAGAGTTATCTGAACAATCACCGAGATGATCCTTTTTCCCCTTTACGAATGGCCGATTTGATTGTGCAGGAGGTTGAAAAGGCCTGAGACCTGTTTGGTTCATAGGTTCCCATTTTTTTATCCGGACATAGGGTAAACGATGAAATCCTGAATCCATTTGGATATTTATGATTGCCGTCTCCTGATTGACCACGGGGCTGAGAAATACCCGGGAGTAGCTGAAATGCACCTGTGATCACGGTCCCCCTAACAATATCGCCAGATTTAACCGTCACCTTTCGTATTGGTAACTACCTTCTTTCACTCATTCACATGACAGAGCTGATTTCAATTTGTATTCCCACCTTCAATCGCTCACTTTTACTGACAGAGGCCCTGAACAGTATAGAAATCAATACTGCAGGCAGAACCGACGTAGAGGTTGTCATCAGTGATAATGGAAGCCAGGATAATACTGAAGCGGTTGTGGATGGTTTTAGAAATCGCATTCCGAATTTGAGATACTATAGGAATTCGGAAAACATTGGACCTGTCAAAAATCTTAGAAAAGTAGTCGAACATGCAAGAGGGGAGTATGTCTGGATGCTTGCCGATGATGATGTGATCGTCGAGGGCGCTTTATCTATATTGACTGGATTTCTGACTCAAAATCCAGATGTCATGTACCTTTTCTATTCTCGAGAAGTCGTCGATTATGATCTGAATCCCACACCCCAGGGAAAACAGCCCCACGGATTGCAGACGGATTTGATATTTTCCAATGGGAATGACCTGTTTTGTGCTTGTGATGGACAAATGCCTTATATCATAGGGTTTTTCAGCAGCACGATTATCCAGCGACAGCTTTGGATGGAAAATGTAACACAGGTGAAGGCTGTTTCAGATAGTTTTGCCTGGGATCATCTGTCAATCATACTGAGAGCAATCAGGGAAAAGCGATGTGCAATCCTGTCAACTGTTGGTGTAAAAGCCCGCTTGAACTACAGACCCGTAAAGGCAAGCAGCAAAGTTGGTTTTGATGACAGTATCCGGTTTTTAAAAGACACGGGAAAAATGGGATACGACCTTCAGCAAATTAACAAAACAATGATAAAAGTGGTTCAATCCGAATCAAAGAGTTTTGTTGTTGATAAAGCAAAAGGCCTTCGGGGCGACAATATATTCCAATTTATGGCTGATCAAAAACTGCTGCGGTTCGCCCGCTATTCGTCTTTTTGGGGGATTTTGAGTGTTTTCCCGGCCGGATTGCTGAAACAGCTGTTTCGTTTTTACAGCGCTGTGAAGGATAACAAAAAAAAATCGATTTCTTCAAATGGTCAAGATCCGATCTATTAAAGGCACCTTGATTAAATGGAACGCAGTAGCATCAAAGGGGTGGTGTTTCAATACCCCTGCAAGCCATGGGGCTGCCAGGGGCTCCATGGATGGACTCGTGCATTTCTAGAAAGATCAACCCTTCGGTGCGGTTCGATAATTTTAATTGATCAAGGTGCCCTTAAGGGAATATCACTGTTAGCCCGCAAAGCGTCATTCTGTTTTTCCCAGCCGCGCAAAAAACCATATCAATCGATCTTCATGCTTCGTTGATCACTTTATAAACGATCTCCCTCAATGACAGCCTGCGATATTTTATAATGGCTGCACCTTCAAAACTGATCAGATTGATTATTCCTGCAACGAGAATAAGCCCGACAAACAGGATCCAGGAGAAATGGTGCGCCAGAAGGGTGCTTCCATACCAGAATATAAGAAATGTCGGCAAAAAGCGCAGTGTTGTGGAGAACAGTGGCAGGATAAAATGCAGTCTGGGAGCACAGATTATTTGGGTAGCCTTATACCATCCATAGCCAACTGAAAGAAAACAGGAGGAAATAATGGTGGCCAGGGCAACGCCTTCGATGCTGATGAAACGCAGCAGAACAATGGAAAGTAATATATTAGCAATAGCTTCGAAAAAAAGAATGTAATTGATGACCTTAATTTCCTTGGTTGAATAGATGATATTGATAAAAACCACGGCCACTGCTTCACGGAAACAGATGATAACAGACATGAAACTCAGTATTTGACCGCCAAATTTATCTGCGCCGACCCAATGGGGAACAAAATGTTCATTCAAAAAGAAAATGGCCGCTCCTGCAAACAAGCCGATTCTGAGTCCTACCTTAAAGAGCTTTATCGAAACGGAATGCAACCGGTCATAGTTTTTTTCGGCGATCAGTTGGGCAATGCTGGGAAAAGCGAGGGAAATGATTTTACTGGGAATGAACTTGGCGAAGTTTGCCAGTTTCATGGTCAGAACATAAACTGTAACGCTTGAGGTTGAAAGAAAATTGGCAATGATGATGGTGTCGGTAAAATGAAGCACATAATAACTTGTCCCTCCCAGAATGCTTCTGAAACTGAATAAAGAAATATCGTTGATTCGCTCCCGTCGAATCGAAGATAGAGAAAACCGCTGTTTGAAATAGCGCCAGGTAAAAAAGGTTGAAATAAGAATCAGAATAAGACTGATGGCTATATAGGAAACCGGGAAGGAGATCAGGTTGAAGCCGGCAAAAAGCAGGGAAATCGGCAGTAACTGCATGAGAAGCTTCTGGACCAGCCCCAGGCTGTTTGATAGCGTCACCCGGTTCTGGCCATAGAGGATATTGGTCTGCCATGTCCAGATAGAATTGGCTGCCAGGTAAATCCCCATCAACCCAATAAAAAAATGAAAATTTGAAAACTGCCCGGTCGGGTCTCCGAAAGATGGATAAAAGAAATACATGCCCAGGCAGACCAGCAGCATCAGCAGAGCCAGGGAGAACTGAAAAGCACTCATTGAACTCATGGACGCTTTCGTCTGCTCACTTCCGACTGATGTTTCCTTCGCAATTGTCTGAACCAGGTAGATGGTGATACCTGAATTCAATATATTCAGAAAACTGATAAAGTCCAGGATGGTTGTCCAGTAGCCAAATTCAGCAATGGTGATAAATCTGAACAACAGGGGCGTTACGAGGATCCCGATTACCATGGTCAATGGCATGCCCAGGGTATCAATCACTAAACCTCCGAAAAAACTTTTAATCCTATTATGCATATCGGGTTGTCATCCTTGTTAATCAATGCATATAACAAAAGTCGCTTTTCTTATTCATCTGTACAACGTCACCGCCCTGTTCGTTGTCTCAGGATGCTGCCGGCTGAACAGAGATAAACAGGGGGCCCGTCCAGAATATGGCGGGTGTTTTTCATGAAAAAGGACAATGCGGTTGAAAGCTTTACCGGTTTTTTCATTAGAAGACAGGATTAGAAAAAATCGTGTTGAAAATGACCTCAAATCGCCTGCTGTAGCTGTGTTCCTCTTGTGAGCGTCGGTAACCGGCAGTTTTGATAGCTTCTCGTTCAGATTCGTTTTCAAGATAGTATTTGATCCGTTCGGTTAATTGGTCTTCTGAAGCATACAATCCGATTTCCTTTCCGGGGACGAAGTACTTCTCCAGGTTGTCCGCATTCCCGGTAAGGAGAAAACCACCACTTCCGGGCACCTCGAAATTTCTGCCCTTTATCTGATCGCGATCTTTTTTCCAGAAACGGTACCATTTATTCGTTGACGAGTTGTTCAGGTTCAGATTGATCCTGCTCTGGTTAAAAACAGCAATCATTTCTTCCTGGTCTATCCGCCCGTTTGGCCAATCGGCTCCAAAGCAGGTAATCTGGATCCCATTTTTTTTAAGCGTATTGATAATCGACTTTCTATTGCTATGCACCTGGCCTACAAATGTCACATCATATTGGTAGGGGGTATCCTGGGCCTTGTAAATATCCGGATTGAAGCCCCATTGCGTTTTGATGACGTTTTGATAACCGTCTCGATGATATTTTGAGATGGCTTCCTGGTCCGTTGTGGAAACCCAGTTGAACATGGGAGCCCAATGCCTGGAAAATCGATCATATCTCCAATGGTCGTCTGAAAACCAGTTATACGTTGTGGTGTTGGTCTCTTTCGATATTTTTCTGATTACTGCGGGATCAAATTCATCCCGCATCAGGGCGCAGATTAGAAGATCGGGCTGTTCATTTTGGACCGTATCCCAGAGCAGAAGGTTCATTTTTTTTCTGCCGATTTTGTTCAAAATAGACATGCAGTCAAATTCAACAATCTCCAGTCCCATTTTTTTAAAGGTCAGGTAAAAATTATAGTATTCATATCCGAGCCCGCGTTTGGGATCTCCATAGTCATATTTCATGCAGGCATATAGAATTTTCATAGGATAGAAAGGGTGGTTGATCGTGTTAAATTTCCATGAAATGTATTAATGGGTCCTGCGCCGGGCGATGATTGCGTGGATTCTCCAGATGAACAGCTTTAAAAATATGTCGAATGGGGAAAAACAGAAAATAGATCGATAGATCCTTTTCATTCTTTTGTCAGTGAATTTACCACCGGTGTTAAAAAAACGACTTTTCAGAACGCCGGCCCAGGCTTTATGGCGATAGTAGGCTGCTTCAAATGACCTTTTTGGAATATCTGTATTCCGGTAAATGAAGCGCAACAGTTGATACAATTCCTTTATATCAGGACCCTGGCTATCCTGTGCAAGATGTTTTCGATATTGCATGACACAGCGGTTGTCCCAGACGATTTCTCCTCGCTTCAGGATTTTTAAAAGAAAAGAAACATCAGCGCTTTGACCACCCTCCTGGGCTTCCAGATGCAATCCCTGAACAAGGCTTTTACGGTACATATAAGATGGAAAAGGGGCGACGCCATCAAATGTCAGGTATTTTTTTGCGAACTCGGTTCCATTGCGAAACACCCGGTTTTCTTTCTCAGGTTTGAAAAATAAACGTGTGAAACGGATTTTATTATCCCAGAATATTTTTGCATTTCCGCCAACAGCCGCCGCCGCAGGGGTAGTATCCAGGACAGATGAAAGAATCTGTAAACAGTCCGGCTCCATAATATCATCATCATGGAATATCATGAAGTATTCAGATGTTACTTCGGATAATACCCTTCTATAATGCTCCAATGAGGGAGTGCTGGGTGTTCTTCTGATATACTGCAGCTTTGGGTGGTGGATGGTTTGTATCAGTATTTCTGTTTCATCATTTGTTGAATTGTCTGATACGATTACCTGAAAGTTTTCAAAATGCTGGTTCAGCAGCGAGTAGAGTGCCTGAAGAAAATACTGGGGTCGATTATAAGTGAGTAGATAGACGCAGATAGGTGGTGTTTTCAAGAACATCCGTTTCAGAGATTACTTAATATGCAGCAACAGCAAAGATGGGCTAAAGATTGAAACAGACTATGTATTCATTGCCAGCGACTGCTTTCCTGATTCGTCTTCCAGTATTTTTCTGAGTTTGGGAACGCCTTCCGGAACGGTGACCATGATCACTTTGTCACCCGCTTCAATGATGGTTTCACCCGTGGGTATGATGACATTGTTTTTTCCTTTGATGAGCGCCCCCACGAGCGAATTGTGCGGGAAATCAATCTCCTTGATTGGCTTGTTGAGGATTGATGAATTTCCGCTGGCAATCATTTCAAGTACCTCCATATTGGTTTCCGATATGGTGGTAAAGTTCTGCGATTCTTCTCTGCCCCGGATCATTTTTTTCACCTGACGCGCGGTGATCAGCCTGGGAGAGATGACGATATCAAGATCGGCGCTGGCAGCGGATTGAATTAAATCCTGGCGATTTATCAGGCTGATCACCTTTCCGGCGCCAAGATACCGGGCGACGATTCCCGATTCAATGTTTAGGTGATCATCATTGGTCACAGCGATGAAAAGCGAAGAAACAGCGACATCTGCTTTGAGCTGAAGTTTCACTTCTTCAGCCTGCCCCTGCATGACAGAAAAACGCTTCCGATGAGAAAACTTCTTCTTCATGATGGTGGCACTGATTTCGTTTCCACAGATCATCGTTACGGTATAATGACTTCTCAGCAACCCGCTGGCGACCCGCTCTGCAATCAGGTTGTCGCCGGCTATGACCGCTTTTCTGTTTGAAGAAATTCTCACATTCAGCAGATGGTTGAGTTCCTCTGCATTATGGCGGGGAATCAGAATATAGACATAATCACCCTGAATAATCTGGTCCTGCCCCCTGGGGATGTAGGATTCCCCATCGCGAACGATACTTGCGATCAGAAACTGGTTTTTTTCGCTCCGCTGCCGGATATCCTTGAGGTAAAGATCTGCCCAGGGAGAGTTCTCTTTGATGCGACATCCAACAAGCAGGACGTTTTTCTCTCCAAAAGCCGAGACCTCTGTTGCCGAAGCAAGACTGGCTGTAGCAATAATTTCCTGGGCGGTAACGATTGTCGAGTTGATGATCTGACTGATTCCCGATTTTATATATTCGGCAATCACCTTTTTTTTCATAAAGGATTCGGTTTTGGTTACCGCTATTTTATGACTGATATTGTAGTGGTTGCCCAGCAGGCAGCAGATCAGGTTGGTTTCATCATGATCGGTGCTGGCGATCAGCAGATCGGTGGTAGCAATACCGGCTGTTTCCAGTACGGAGAGTGAAGTGCCATTTCCGAGGACTCCCGCGACATTGAGACTGCGCTGGATCACCTTTAATTGATGGGGATTTTCATCAATCAGGGTCACTTCATAGTTATCTTCGGAAAACTCGGAAGCGATATAAAAGCCTGTTTCTCCTGCCCCGATAATTAGAACTTTCATTTGTTTAACCGTCTAAAAGCGACTCCATTTCGGATTCGGACAAAATGGGTACATTCAGTTTGGATGCTTTTTCCAGTTTTGAACCTGCATCTTTACCGACAAGCAGGTAGCTGGTCTTTCCGGATATGGCTGAGGATACTTGAAAACCGACCGATTCCAACCGTTTCTTCCAGGTTTCCCTGGGTTGGGACAGTGTTCCCGTGATGACGATACGCTGGTTGGCGAAAGGGAGCCCGTCAGCGATCTCCAGCGGTTCAGGATTTAACCCCAATCGCATTAACGTTTCGACCATTTGCACATGGTCGGGGTTTCGGATCCATGATAATATCGACGATATCATAATTGGACCAAAATCGGGAACTGAATCCAGGTCTTTGTCGGTCAGGTCCAGAAACCGGGGGATGGATCCGGTTTTAGCCGCGATGGATTTGGCTGCTTTTTCCCCGATATGGCGAATTCCCAGGGCATAGATGAAATTGTTCAACGGTCTGGTTTTACTCAGTTCAATGGCTTCGAGCAGGTTTTCCACCGATTTCTCACCCAACCCTTCCAGGGCGATCAGGGTATCTCTTTTCTCATGCAGCAGGTAAATATCAGGGATTTCTCCAACCAGACCTTTTTGAATGAACAGGCGAATCATGGCCTGCCCGAAGGACTGGATATCCATTGCCTTTTTGGAGATGAAATGTTCAAGGCTGCCTTCAGTAATAGCAGGGCATGACAGGTTGTCACAATGCAGATCGACCTCCTCTGCCAGGCGAGATAACCGGGATCCACAAATCGGGCAGTTTTCAGGTGGTAATATCGGTTTTGCATTCTGTTGCCTCTGGGTGAAGTCGATACCGACGATCTTGGGGATGATGTCGCCTCCTTTTTCGACAATCAGTGTATCATTTGTGTGGATCCCCAGACGTGCAATCTGATCATAATTATGCAAGGTTGCCCGTTTCACTTCAGTTCCCATCAGTTCAACCGGTTCGAGATTGGCAACCGGCGTCAGTGTACCGGTTCTGCCGATGGCATTCTCAATGCTGATCAGGCGGGATTTGGCTTTTTCTGCCTTGAACTTCCATGCGGTCGCCCAGCGGGGGGATTTTGCGGTAACCCCCAATGCGCGTCTCTGTTCCAAGTCGTCGATTTTTATGACAACGCCATCAATGTCGAAGGGAAGTTCCGATTTTGCTTTTTCCCAGTGCATGCAAAAGGCATAGATCTCTTTCACGGTACTGCAGTTTGTACGATGAAAATTAACTGGCAAGCCCAGGTCAGCAAGGAAATCCAGATTTTTAGAATGTCTCTGACCGATCTGTCCTGCGACGATATCATAGATAAGGACATCCAGGCCCCGCTGAGAAACCAGTTTGCTGTCTTTGATCCGGATAGTCCCGGCAGCAGCATTGCGGGGATTTTTAAACAGAGGTAGCCCCTCTTTATGACGTTGTTGGTTGATTAATTCAAATCTCTGCCTGGGCAGGAAGATCTCACCACGCAGTTCCAGATTCAGTGGTTGTGGCAGTTCAAGGGGTAAACTGCGAATGGTTCGGGTGTTCTGGGTAACATCGTCACCGGTCTCACCATCCCCTCTGGTTATCGCTTGACTGAGCAGACCATTCCGATAGATCAGGGAAATGGCAATACCATCAATTTTTACCTCACATCCAAAAAGGGGTTGGTTTTCAGACAATCGGGAGACGACAGAATCGACCCAACTGTCCAGATCAGCCAGGGCATAGAGATTAGACAGGCTTAACATGGCATGGGCATGTTTGACAGCCGCCAGATCCGCTGCCGGTTTTCCACCCACTCTCTGACTGGGCGATTTCAAGCTTAAAAACTGCGGGAATTGCGTTTCCAGTTGAATCAATTGTTCAAGCAAAATGTCGTACTCGTTGTCATCAATACTGCTCTGACTCTCCAGGTAGTATTGATCGTTGTAATGATTTATCTTTTCTGTCAGTTCGGTGATCAGTCGCTGTGCCTGTGATGGATCCATACGGTCTAATGAATTGGATTGTGTTAAAGCCCGTTTTATAAAAACTGGGTGAACCCGTGCTTGTAGATCGGGATGCTTACCAACCTGTGTTTAGACTCAAAATTAAACCATTCAGTATCACATTGTCATCAATAACCAGCTGAGAGAATGCCCAAACCATTGGGAATCCGTGAATTGAAGAGCCGGTTCCGATTTGAGGCAAATTGAATAGGGGCTGTCAATCGATGGTTGCCAGCTGGCTGAGTCAGGTAAAAATACCTTTTGACGGCTTGAATATCACAAGGACTGCTTGACAATCCCAATGGGCTCCGAAAGACTAAGGGAAACATGGGTGAGACGGTTGTCTTACACCCAATCCTTCTCAATTGACGAGGCTTTTTGTGGACGGAACGATACTGACGGGCCGGACAGATCTTATTGACATTGTTATGACAATAAGAAATCTTATTCGGGCCTGGAATCCTTTGTGTTTGAAGCTGACGTTTTTTATTGAAAAATCCAATATTGCATGATGAATATGATTAAAGCCTTTTTTGAGCGGTTATTCCTGGATCCGGTCCGATCATTTATTCATACTTTTAGAATCGTGGGTATGTTTCATAAAGCTGCCAAGGAGATCTCGTTTTCCAATCCGGATCAGAAAAAAATTGAAGCAGCAGTGACCAAGAAAGCCTATGATCTTCTTCAGGCCAGCATCGAAGAGTTTGGCGTTGAAGTTATCCGAAATGATGTGGATGCGAATATCCGCAAAGAGATCAACGCTTCACTGCTTAAACTGGCTCAAAATACATCCAATCAGGAGATGAAACAAAAGGTGAATGATCTCCTCTCCGAATATCTGGCGCAGGTAGACCGGAATATCATTGCCCAGAAGAGTGAAAATACCATTGCATCCCATATCAACGAGGAACTGGTTTCGATCACATGCAATACTAAAAACAACGGGGTCCAGGATAAGGTGGTTGCGTTGTCGCAGGAATACATCAGCCAGCTCTCGCAGGAAACGATTCAGTCGAGCAGCAAACAGGCAATTATGGCATTTATTAACAAGAAGGGAATTGAATGGGCCTGTCAGGGTAAAAATGAAGAGGTTTTGTCGCGCACTGAATCGATCTTTCAAGCCTATCTACAAAACTTGAATGTTGATCTGATTGATCAGGAGGCAGAAAAAACAATCAGGAAACTGATTAATGAATTAATTATTGAAATATCCTGTCAAAAAAACAATGAATTTGTCCGGAATAAATCTGAAGACTTATCTCAGAATCTGGTCAAGCAGATTGACAGCTCTATTATTCAGCCTGAAACTACCAGTACCCTTGTAAATCATATCAATCAAGAAATACGCTCGTTTTCCTGTAAAGAGGACAATACCATTATTCGGGGAAAAGTTGAACGACTTCTGGGTGAATTAGTTGATTCCATGGAGTTATCCGTGCTGAACCGGGGAACCGAACAGGCGATTTTCGAAAATCTCAACCAGCGGGCTGTTGAAAGAGCTGCCGTTAAGGAAAATAAAGGTATGCACGAAAAGGCGGAGGAGTTGCTGAATACATACCTGAATGAATGTACAATTTCTGATGCGGTGGATCAAAAATCGATGGCTGCTATCAAACAAAGCCTGAATTTGCTGATACTTGAGACAGTCAACACGTCAAAGAAAATCGAAAAAGAGGCAAAACGGCTGTTTAACGAAATTTTGGTTCGCAGTAGTGTTGAAAACATCGATCCGATAATCCGGATGAAGACAGAAGCGGCTCTCTACAAGGTGATCGTGAAGGAGCTGTCGGTATATGAAAATCCCGATTTAGTCAGAAAAGCTGTCGATTTTATTCATGAAGTGTCCCACAGACTTCCTCGCGAGTCAGCGGCCAATGATATGATAATGAATTCAAAAGCACGACAGATACAATATTTGAAATAGGGGTCGACCGACCGCGGGTCTTCTCGTCCTCAAGGACGGAAACGGTCTTTGTCCGTTTGTCAGAATGGATGGTTGAAATCTGCAGTTCTGGTTACGCCAGATATCAATCCAATGTGATTCCTGGCGACCTTCTCAATGGTGAATGTAACGTCTTTTCCGGATCTGGCTTTCAAATGGCAGTTATCTTCTGCTCACATTGAAACATTGAAAAGTGCTATGAATCGGGAAAAAGGATCGCGCGGTCTGTATCACATGATTGAATTTATCGGATTCCCCCTTCTGCAGGGCTCGTCGGGCTGCTTTAAACAGATTGACCTGTATCAGGATGAGAAATAGAATAGATAATAGATCTGCAAATCGAATCTCTGTTTCTCGAATCGTTCTGCTGGTCCTGCTTGTTGTTGTCATTTCCGGTTGCGATACGGGGACTGATACAGTGTCGGACAAGACCAGGGCAACGCTGGATATATCAGGGTTTTTGAAAGAACAGTACTTTACGGTTGCGGATACCTTGATTCCGGTAAAGGATTTCGACTATAAATTGTTGAACGGGAAAAAAGAGCTGTTTTCTTCGAATCGAGGCAAGATTGTTCTTCTGAACTTCTGGGCGGTCTGGTGCTATCCCTGTCAGAAGGAGATGCCGGATATACAAAAACTCGTTAATGAAATGCAGGGTGAGCCGTTTCGGATGCTGGCAGTCAACTACGGTGATGATCCGAGCAATGTAACCCGATGGATTCAAAAATTTTCCTATACATTCGACGTTGTGATGGATGAGGATAAATCTATCAGCGCACAACTCAATGTGACAGGACTGCCAACGACTTTCGTCATTGACAAGGAGGGCAGGGTTCTGGGAAAGCTGGTTGGACCTGCAAACTGGAGCAAAGTCGCTTTTCTGGAGTTTTTCAAAACACTCAGCCGCAAACAGCCATAGAGAGGATAAAATGTTCAATATGGGCATGACGGAAATGCTGATCATTGGCGCAATTGCGCTGATTGTTCTGGGTCCGTCCAAGCTTCCCGGTGTTGTCAGAGCGATCGGACGTGGATTAGCCGAATTTCGCAAGGCAACCAATGAATTTAAATCGACAGTCACCAGCGAATTTGAAAATGCTGCTGGATCAGAAGTCAAAGATCTCGCTGAAATGGCTAAGGACCTGAAGCGGAAGAATCTGGCGTCAAACCTTGAAAACTATCTTGAAACCGCAGCTGACGTTCTGGAAGTCGGCAATAAAGAAATGAAGAAGGAAGAGACCGATTCCCAGATGCCAGAAACAGATTCCGACATGCGAAAAGGCGGTTTGGAGACCGATACGGATGTCAGCGAGAAGAAAAAAAGCTAGACCTTATCGGCGTGTTCTATTTTAGTTGGACTGAAAAATTCCGGGAGGCCTATCCAAAAAGCGGGCTGTTTTTGGTGATCAGGTAAATAGGTATATGAATTTCACGGGTGAGAGCGGGTCAACCAGAGAAATCACGGTTGGCCCTTTTCAGCGCTTCCGGTGTTCCAATATCCTCCCAGTAGGCATCACCAATCGACCATGTCCGGATCGAAATTCCCGCTTGAAGCAGATTCATGTAATCATCGATAATCGAAAAGGACATGGGGGGAATGACATGCTGGAAAAAAGACGGAGAAATGGCATGCATTCCACAAAACCCTGCTTCATGGATCTTTCCTCGTGGTCTTCCCACAATCTGTTTTTGTCCAGCAACACTTCTGCCGACCAGATACCCTTCCTGATCCACCAGCAGCATTGATTTGGCTACGCGATCATTGACTCCGAGCGATACCAGGGATGCATGGCTCCCATGAAAGGCGAAAAACGCACTGAGATCGGCTTTGCACAGTATATCAACATTGCAGACATAAAAATCGGAGTTATCCCAGAAGTGTCGTGTTTGATACAGGCCGCTACCAGTCCCAAGGATTGTTTCTTCATGTGAGATGGAAATCGGGATGGAATAGGAATTCATCTCCAGGTAAGCTTCGATTTCTGAATGAAAATGATGGGTGTTGACAATGATGTCATTGATGCCATGTCGCATCAGATGCTCAATTACCCAATCCAGCATGGGGCGGTTATGTACAACGACCAGTGCCTTTGGGATTTTCATTGTCAAAGGGAGTAGTCTTTTACCGAACCCGGCAGCAAATATCATGGCTTTCATGGCTGTGAAACCAGCAGCGGGGTGTCATGGACCGGTATGTAGCTTCTATTCAGCGACTTTGCCTTCGGTAGACGGCTTTTCAAGCGGTGCCTCCTCTTTGTTCTCCTCGTCATTTTTAGGTTTCTGGGGAACACCAAACTCATTGGAAACATCGATGCGGAAGCGGCCTTGGCGTGCGCTGTTGACTTTCGCTTTCGCTTTTTCACTGACCGCTTCCAGATCTTCCTGGTTGCGGACGACCTGAGGTGTCAGAAATATCAGAAGATTTGTTTTTTTAGTCCCTGTGCTTTGTGTTCTGAACAGCCAACCCAGAATAGGGATATCTCCCAGGCAGGGTGTTTTTGTTTCCACATCGGTTACTTCATCGCTGATCAATCCTCCGAGTACAATTGTCTGACCGTTTTCGACAACCACCTTTGTCTTCAGTGACCGATTCAGGGTAGTGATGGCACCCTGATCATAGGCTCCGATTTTTCCTTCAATCACGTTGCTCGAGTTTTCGTCGATCTTCAGTTCAATGGCGTCATTGGAATTGATTTGCGGTGTGATTTTCAGTGAAATACCGACCTCTTTATACTGGATGTTGATGGTATCTTTTCCATTTGCGTCTGTCGAAATACTGCCCACCGTCGGCACGATTTCTCCGACTTTGATTTCCGCTTCTTCATTATTCAGTGTCAGGATCTGAGGGTTGGAAAGAATATCAATCTCCGTGTCCCTCTCCATGGCTTTAATAAATGCATCGAAGGAGCTGTATTCGGTGCCTGCGAACGTAATCGGGCTTCCGATGATACCCACCACGGCGCCGGATGAACCGGCTGCACTGATCTCAGCCAGTGTCTTGGGACGTCCGGTCGCTCCCACCCCGCCGGCAGAAACTATAGCATCTTTACCTCCAGATGACGTCTCTCCGGATGCCTGCCATTCAACACCCAGCTCAAGGCTTTTGTCCAGGCGGACCTCCATGATCAGGGCCTGGATGAAGACCTGAGACCGTTCGATATCCAGTTTCTGGATGACACTTTCCAGGGTTGGAAACTCGGCCTGATCCGCATAAATGACGAGTGAGTTGGAAGGTATATCCGGAATTATGGTTGACTGCGCGGTTGCGGGCGTTTGCTTTTTAGTGCCTTGCAGAGTGGTGGCAATTTTCTGCAGGACTTCTGCGATGACTTTTGCATTAGCGTTTTTCAGGGGATAGACGCGGATATTGCCTTCATCGGTCTCGATTTTATTATCCAGCTGAATAACCAGTTTTTTGATCTTTTCCAAAGTAAGGGGGTGACCGATAAGAACCAGATTGTTGGTTCTTTTATCTGCCAGAACTTTCAATTGTACGCTTTCTGAGGTGGTTTTCTTCGTCTTTGATTCAAAAATACTGTTCAGCAGGGTTGCTGTCTCGATCGCATTGGCGTGTAAAAGCGTAATGAGTTCAAGATTGATCGAAGTCAGTACATAGTCGATCTTATCGATGGAATTGACAATGTTGGCGAACCGTTCCGTGTTTTCTCTGCTATCTTTTAGAATCAGAATATTGGCATCATCATTCGCGACCAGGATTGCGTTTCTGGAAATCAACGGTGCAAGATTGGAGCGAACGGTCCGGACATCCAGATTAATGACCGGAATGACCCGGGTGACAAAAGCACCGTCGTGTAAGGCGCTGTCTTCTTGATAGAGCGGTGTCGTGGCTGTTTTTGCCTCTTTTGAACTGATAATACGGGTAACTTTACCCTCTTCGATGGTGGATAGATCGTTGATTTCCAGGACCGATTCAAAGATCTTATATGCTTCAGCGGCTGAAAACGTCTGATCTGATATCAGTGTGATCTGTTTCCCTTTCAGATCATTGCTGTTAAAGACGAACGTTCTGCCTGTTTCCTTGCCGATGATTTTTATAAAACTGATGACTTCAACATCATTGAAGTTCATTTTTATACGATTACTGGATGCCGCTGACACCATCGTCTGGCATATACAAAACACAAGAAGGCTGAGAACCAGTTTCCGGATCTGTTTTTTCACAATAAATTGATGACCAGATTTCAAAGGATAAGCAAAGGATCGCATGCCGATGATGGAATCAATACTGGGAAACCGTTGCCGGCCCTTTTGTTCTGTATCAAGCTGCTCAATCATCATCTGTTCAGCGGAGTTTATCGGTGGTTTTTTGTTTTTTGAAATAAATGGAAGGTTGAGATCATCCACATCAGTTTTTTCTATATTAATTTTGCTAAGTAATTCAATAACTTTGCCTGATTCCGATATGTAGGGCCAGCTTTTTGCTAATTTACTGTTTTTTAAGTAACAATTACAAGCAAATTATTGCTGAATCCGATTGGGGTTTGCACCATGATGTAAAACTGATCCTGTTCAGTTCAGATCGAAATATTTCAGACTACCCGCATGTATGAAAATAGGAGATATCTCTTTGGTTCTTTGAATGGAAAGATTGCCGAATATAAAGGAGGGTGGGAAATAGGACTTCGGTGGATCTGAAAGCAGTTTAAGAATATTGACGATAAAATTAGAATTTTCGTTTGCATTTGCAAACAGGGCCATATTAAATTCAAGCGTTTTCTGTCCGGCGCGGCTCTTGTATACGGGCTGTATCCATGGGTGAATACTGACCAGAAAATCCTGAATATTTTGATCAAAATGAGTCGTCACCAGCTTGTTTCCTAGTGCGAGTTCCAGGTTGTCAATAGAGCCTGTCATCTCATAAAAAAGGATGCCTTCGTGATATTGAGAAAAGATTTCCCGGATTGATCTGTTTTCGACCCGGAGGATCTCCGTATTGAAATTTTTCAGTCCTGCAATCCTGGCTGATTTCTGAAATATCAGGCTTCTTTTATCCGGTTTGGCGGATAGAGCTTCGGTGAGTGGCCCTGACGACTCCTCCCTTATATCGAGAGCATTCCGTTCTCCCTGGAAAAGGCTGGTTTCAGACGTTCTCAGAGCTGCCGTTCTTTCGTTGTACTCAGCTCTGATGGTGTCAGCCAGGAAAGATTTGTTCAAAGCATGCATCAGTTCAGCAATGATGACCGATTGACCGGGGATGTACCAGTAGCGGTAATTATTTAGATCGATCGGTTCATTTTTCCCCCCGATGTCGATCGGAACCAGATAGACCGACCATAAAAGTGTCACCAGTTTTATCGGTCGATTCAATGTGATCTGTTGCGCTGCAGAAGTCAGAGGCGCAATGACAAAACGGCTTTTCTTTTTTAAGAGGTTATCAAATCTTTTTTCAACACTGCCGGTGTGGGATGGCATCATCCCCAGATTCATTTCCGGATAGGTTTTCTGCCAGAGTTCGGACAATTCGTTGGTGAACTGCCAGGAGGCACTATGGTGATTGCCGGTCTCAACAATCATCATGTCCTTTCCAAATCCCCACTTGGGCAATCCAGCGACAACCAAAGCAAGCAGTAGACAGATAACGGCCGGATAGGCAGGAGAAATTCCTTTTATTTTTGGCATGTGGGGCATAAAAAAGTGCTTCTTTGGTTTTGGGTAATTTTGACTATTTGGGAAGAGCAGTTTAAACATTTCTGGTCAGCCTTGCCATATACTTTCAAAAAATTTTGAAACGTCCCTTGTTTATCATCAACTCGGCGGTAATCTGATATCGAGGTCCCATTGTATTGAAGCGCCAAATTGAGAATCTTCCTCATGGACCGGATGATAACAGATAATTTTCTTTCCGATAATGAGTTTGCGGCAATTATTGGATTGACTCCGGCATCAAACAGAATTTCCGACGCGTAAATATTGCCCAGCCCGGCAATGATTTTCTGATCCAGCAGGGCCGTCTTAATCGGGATTTTGCGATTGGTGAGTTCTTTTTTTAAACGGGCGGCTGTGACCTCCTCACTCCACGGATCAGGGCCGAGTTGATTCAAGCCACGGCATTCTTGAAGGTCATCCGTCAAATCAAAGGTTCCAAAGCAGCGGACATCCGAATAAATCAATTTCTGATGGTTGCTCAGATAAAAAACAACCCGGTCATGCTTTTGTGGCTGCCTGCTGTTCGGCTGGAGGACAAATTTGCCTGTCATCCGCAAATGGACAACAATCCAAAAATCGGATGAAAGACTGAAAATAATATATTTCCCACGACGTTCAATTTTTTGGATCAGTTTATTCTTGACTATTCTTCGAAATCGGGTTTGATCCCCTTGAACGATCGATTCTCTCAATATGCGGCAGGAAGATATGGTACTCCCGGGAAGGTTCTCTGCGAGCTCGTTTACAATAGTTTGAACTTCGGGTAATTCGGGCATAGATGGATGGACCTGCGGTTTTGGTGTTGAATCGAATCTCGTTACGGTTTATTAACAATGATTTCGGTGTTGAAACGTTTTTTCAGGGGCAATGAGCAGATTCGACTGCTGCAGACTTGATAGAGCAGATACCCCGATATCCGATATGAACCTGGTGGTGTCATTTTATTCATCAAAAAGGATCGACTGATCCAAAAGTCGCCTTTATGCACCTGCAGGGACATCTCAAAGGCTTCATCAATTACCAGAACGGTTGGTGATTCCTTCATTTCTGATGATGATGTGAGAAATGGATTTTTAACAACGATTTTTGTCGGATCGGGAGCATATTCACCCTGTTTCCGGATTGAGTAAAGATGGTAACCAGATTCGGTTCGGCCTATAATTCGAAGGGTCAGTTCTTCTCCCGGTATAACAGCCGCCGGTCTGACCTCAGCAATAATCAAAATGGAACGGTTGCCAGGATCAATCTCCTGATCCATTTTGAGATTGTCAAAATCAATATGATCCGCCGCCTGGGCCCAGCAGGGAAAAAAGAAAAACACCAGGTACAGGGTGAATAGACTGATGAAAAAAATTCTTTGGCTGTTTTCAGATTGAACCATTTTAAATTGACAGATTCAAAAAAGTGTTCCCGGATACCTGAGTCAGATCAGAACCAAACCGATTTCAGCAGGACAGCTGTCAGGAATCTGCAGGTAGTACCTATTATTTAATATTCAACCATTAAACGCTAGAAATATCATACTTCTGGATTGAAGCCAAGCCTGATCATCCGCCATCCCGCTGTCTCTCAGGTATTTTGGGCAAGACGGCAGAAATCATACCCATATGGCAATAAAATTTAGAATGATGAAAATATTTTTATCTGACAATGGCTGTGAAGATGCTTTATCTGCTGCATCCGTCTATTGACGGGATATTTAAAAGAGAAGGATTTGCAAATAAATGAAATTTTAACATTGATTTCAGCTCATTAAAATTATAACCTAAAGACTGTTGCAAAGAACGGATTTTATTTTAACCGCAAAAGGCTGATTGAATAAACGGCTTTCATTTTTTTATACATACTCCAGCGGTTTTTGTTCCATCAGGAACAGATATTGCTTTTTTGGAGTAAGGAATTTGTTTCGATAGTTGGAGAATGAAATGACAAGGATAAAGGAAGATATCATTCGTGATGTGATGACAAAAATTACCCATGATCGCAAATACGCAAAAAATCTTGTTGAAGCGATCTTGAAAATCGTCAAACAGTCGCTTGCAGCAGGCGAAGAGGTGATGATTTCTGGGTTCGGATATTTTAAAGTGCGTCACAAAAGAGCCCGGATCGGAAGAAATCCAAAGACAAAAGTAGCTTATGAAATCTCTGAAAGGACTGTTGTCACTTTCTATCCTTCAAAAGTCTTTCGAAAGGAACTCAATCCAACGGCCGACTAATTTTTGCCCTCCGGACGGTCGATTGAGATAAAGCGCGATTGAAAGGCGTTTTCAGTTGAGAAATTTGAAAAAGGGCCCAGTGTATGTCGTTGACCGCAAAGAAGTTGATCACCTGTCTGTTTCTGTCCATCATTATCCTGGGAGAAATGAATCCCATCTTTGGACAGGCAGCCCTGCAGCAACCTCCGGGAGGCATGGTGATGAGGCCACAGCCTCCGATGAAAAACGTTTTTTTAAATGTTTTGTGGGGATCTGTCAATGGAGGCATGCTGTTAATGGGCTGGTCAACCCTGGATGACTCCATCTCTTCTGATGAACGGTTTAAATTCAGTCGTTTATCTGAACAGTTTCTTATAGGTGCAACCTACGGCGGGATATTGGGAATGGCGGCAGGGGTTTATTTCTCGATTCGGGGGATCACATTTGATGAGAGCCGTTCAAGAATTGCCTTCTACCCGGACTATGACAAAAACCCGGATGGTCAACGATTTTTTGCCTCCTCCGGCGCTGTCAGAGACAAAAAGAGCATCAACCTGGTTAATCTCCACTTTAAATTCTAAAGGCAAAACCGCCTTGTCAGTCACTTATCTTTTTGGAAACTGCTGATAAAAACCTGATTTTTCTGTCACTGGGCAGCAACATAGCCCCCAGGCAGCAATATGTCTCAAAGAGTATTCACTTGCTCAAAGAGAACTTTCCAGATCGATTCAGTGTTTCTTCCCTTTACCTGACAGAACCATTTCAAAATCAGCCACAACAGGCATACATCAATTGCGCGGTACGATGCCAGACACATCTGCAGCCCGAGGAGGTACTGGATGTGATCACCGAAATAGAACATCGGGTGGGGCGAAAGCGAAACGGCGTGAAATGGGAATCTCGCATCATCGATATTGACATCCTGCTCTGGGGTGTCGAGTTCATTGAGTTGCCTCGGTTGACGATTCCCCATTATGATTTACCAAACCGGGACTTTTTTTTGATTCCCTTGCTGGAATTAGACAATGCCCTGGTTTATCCTGGTAGCGGGCTTGCCCTATCTGATCTGCTGGGAAAGATTCCACATTCATTAAGGACCCATCCTGTGAGGATCGCAGCGGATGACCAGGCGGTTCCGTCCACATATTAGCCGGTATCAAGATGAAAGAACTTATAATTGAAACTGTACCCTACTACGATGATAATTTTTCCTATCTGATTCATGATGATCAGGCACATCTCACGGCACTGGTTGATTGTGGAGAAATCGACCCAGTCCTGGAGAGGCTTGAAAAAAACAAATGGGGACTGGACTATATTCTGATAACCCATTCTCATTTTGATCATGCCGGGGAAATTGAAAATATGAAAAAACATTTCCCAGACGCGGTCGTTGTCAAGCCGGATGGTGAAAAGAGACTGCCAGCGGCGGGATTGAATGTCAAAGAGGGGGATACGGTTACCTTCGGACAGCGTGAGATAGAGGTTGTCAGTTTGCCGGCCCATACGATGTTCTGCACGGCATACCATATTGATGGAAACCTGTTTGTAGGGGACGCTTTTTTTTCAGCCGGCTGCGGCAGGCTCTTTGAAGGTCAGCCTGCCGATCTGGAGCGTGCCATGGACAAAATTGCCTCATTTTCCGACCGGACCAAAATCTATTTTGGTCATGAATATACCCAGGCGAATATTCGTTTTGCCCGGACAATCGATCCCGGGAATATGGATCTGGCATCATATCAAAAAAGTGTCGATAGATTAATCGGTTCCGGTCGTTTTTCAACACCGACAACCCTCGAACTGGAAAAAAGAATCAATCCATTTCTGCGAATTGATCGCCCGGCTGTTGCTGCAGTAGTTGACCCAGGAAACGAACGGGGGCGCACTGAACGGATGGGTGTACTCAGAATGATGAAAGACAACTTTTAATGTCGAAACAGAACGAAAACCCTAAAAATTGCTGGATATTTTAAGCCCGTTGCTGTATTAATCATAGTAAGGTTTTTTGAAGCAGGTGCGTCAATGGTCTGCTTGGTTTTATCATGATAGGCAATTTGTTCAATCCTTATTAATAACTAGGAGGACAAGTATGGATGTATCCATAACAGCAAAACAGATGGATCTAACTGATGCATTGAAGAATTATGTGACCGAGAGAGTCAGCCGCATTAAGAAATATACTGATTTCAATCTCAATGCGAAGTTTTCAATGGGCGTTGAAAAGCATCGCAATCACATTCATGCCACCATCAAAGGAAATGGATTTTATTTGAACTCAGAAGCTGAAGATCCCGCTAGCATGTACAAAGCGATCGACCTGTGTGTCGATAAACTGGAAACACAGTTACGGCGTGGCAAATTTAACTATCATGAAAAAAAGACTGGCAAGGAAAGCATCCGCCAAAAGGAATTTGTGCAGATTGCTTCTCCAACGACAGTGGATGAAAAAATTTCCTGAAGATAACATTTCCGTTAACTGATTTTGAAAGGTGAGCCAGATAGAGTTTGGCTCACCTTTTTTTTTGCCGTTCTATGGATAATTCAAACAGATATCGCAATCAGATCAGAAATCTGGAACATATTCTGGCGAACCTGCAAGACCCACTCAGATCCGGACAACCGGTGGATAAGGGACTGACCAGCTTTTTCAGACGGAACAAACAGTATGGTTCCCATGATCGTCGGTTTATCTCAAACGCCATTTTCGCTTACTACAGGTGGTATGGCTGGTTAAGGCACCTTCCGTCTGCAGAAAAGGGGGTTGCACTTTTGCTGGGTTATTTACTGGACGGCAACTCCATTGATGACCGGGTTGTTTTCTGGGCTGAATATGCAGAGTTGTCTGGGACCTGGCTGGAAACGAATAATTTCAGAGATGCAAAGACTCTGGAAGAAAAAGCCGCGATCCTGAGCAGGATAATAGGACCCGTTCAGATATCCGCCTTGAATCCAGAATTTGTTGAAGACTGGAGCATCGAACGATTGACCGCTTTCCAGACCCGCGCCAATATCTGGCTGCGGGTCGAACAATCCGATATTCAGCCATTTCTCGAATTTCTCACTTTGAATCATATCGATTATTATGTTCACTCGCAGAACCCAAAGTCACTTGCGGTCTTGTCTCCGTTAAACCTGAATCTTGCTGCTGATTACCAGAAAGGATGGATTGAAATACAGGACTTATCCTCACAGGCCGTCGGGTTGATATGTGATCCGAAAGACAAAGAGGTCTGGTGGGATGTGTGTGCCGGTTCCGGTGGTAAGGCATTGCATCTGTCAGCCCTGATGGGAACCGGTGGTCAGATCTATGCAACAGATGTAAACGGCTCCATGGTTCGGGAACTGAACCGAAGAGTCAGGAAAAACAAGCGGTGGTCCAATATCCTGCCAGTACAATGGGATGGCCTCAGGTTGCCTGAATTTCAGCAGCAGCTGGATGGTGTTTTGATCGATGCCCCATGTTCATGTTCGGGTACATGGCGTAGAAATCCAGAGTTGCGCTGGCGGCTGACCCGTGAGCAGGTGAAGGACAACGCCAGGGTGCAGCTGTCTTTATTACATCGTTGCTGTGGCAGTGTCCGAACAAATGGTGTGTTGATATATGCCACATGCTCTCTGCTACCGGAAGAGAATGAGATGGTCATCAATGCATTTCTCGATTCACATAAAGAGTTCAGTTTTGAAAAGATCAGGAATCCGTTTTCACAGGAATTTTCAGAAAAAGGACTGACCATTTCTCCCCCTCAGACAGATGGCAATGGTATGTATATCGCACGGTTAAGAAAGCATGGGTAGGCCGGGGAGGATCCAAAACCGATGCTGGCTGGATGGATTTCTGACCAGATGAAAAAGGGTTAGTTATGGCTTTTTTTCTGTTTTCACGCTTAGCAGGTATGATGTGTGGCATTCTGGTGCTGTTTTTATGTGTGGGACTTAACGAGGCCGTTGCTGCAATAGAAAGCAGAGACCTGCGGATACTGGTGACTTCCGATATGCACGGATGGATGTCAACGGCCTGGATGTATCCGAATGAAAAACGAAAGGGTTTGCTGCATATTGCAGAAGGCATTCGAAGGGCCAGATCAGAGACTCCTGATTCGGTATTACTGGATGCCGGGGACCTGCTGCAGGGGTCTCCACTGGTCTCCTTTTTTCATCAAAAGAAGAAGTCCGCTGCTGTTGAAGACCCTTTTTTCCGGCTTGTTCAAAGCCTGGGCTATGATGCGATTGTTGTTGGCAACCATGATCTGGGATTCAATCCTCAATTTGAGCGTGAATATTTTCCGCGGTCCCGGTTCCCATGGTTGGCTGCCAATATTTACAGAAATTCCAGGTTGGTTTTCAAACCATTTATAACCCTGTTTCCCAATGGTATCAAAACTGTCATCCTGGGGTTTTCAACTCCGGGGACTCAAATGTGGATAGGGCCCGACCGGTTGAATGGAATCGAAATCAGTTCAATCGAATCCTCAGCTGCATATTGGCTGAATATAATAAAACGTGAGGAAAAGCCGGACCTGATTATCGGGGTGTTTCATGCGGGGGTCTATCCGGTCAGAGACGATGAAAACAGTAAAATAAACCGGATTTCTGCAACCAATGCTGTCTTAAGGACTTTGAAACAAAATAGCGGTTTCGATCTGGTGATCGCTGGACATGACCATCGCCTGTCTCCCGGAATGTTTGGGACACATATTGAATACTTCAGAGATACCCCGATCATTGAGGGTGGTCGCTGGGGGCAGGCGTTTGTTGACCTGCGCTTGAAACTGGAGCGGTCTGGACAGAAGTGGCGGATTTCAGATATTGAACATCAAATCCATCAGGCATCTCAAAACAGAAAGATTGAAGCTGATTATATGAGTGGATTGCCTGCTGATTATAAAGCGTATATGAAGGCTTCCCTGCCGTATCGGTTTGACAGGATCCCGGACAGAAAGAGCGCTTCCGCATGTCTAAATCTTTTAAATGCACTGGCACAGGATGAGCCTTCCATAGCCGGGACTATTCTGCCGGAATTGAGCATCTCCCGGATGTCTGATCTATTGGGGAAAGAAGTCCGGCGTCTGGAATTGTACCAGTGGTTCAGACATGATAACCGCACCGTAACGGTGCTAATGAGCTTGCGGGATATCCAGCTGCTCAGTGAACCGGTGCCGGAATTTGGATATCGTCGTATCCCATATAATCGAAAGCTGTCTGTTCACTTGAGGAAGTTCATCCCCAAGCCCGAAAAGGGTACCTGGTGGCTGAAAAGGGATCTGTTTGAAAGAAATTATCCCATTAAAATCAGTGACTATCACTATTCCGGCGGTGGAGGCAGCATTTCACAGATATTTTTGCCAATAACCGGGCGTGTGCGAATATCAGAGATGACGATACGGGATCGTTTTTTCCAGTACATGCTGCAGAAAGGGCCTGAACTGCCCGATGTGTGTCGGTTTTTGACCTATACGGGGTTCTGAATCCAAACAAACCAGAATGCATCATTAGCCTGATGGGCATTCAATCAAAGGAGGAATTATGCACGAATGGTCCCATGAAATTAAAAAAGCGGCGGAAATTCTGACCGATGCCAACCGTGTCATCTCATTTTGTGGTGCGGGCATTTCCGCGGAGAGCGGAATTTCCACATTTCGAGATCCTGGTGGGCTCTGGGATCAGATCGACCCCTGGGAAGCCGGGACACCTGAAGGTTTGATGTCGGCCATCGAAAGCAAGAGCGATATCCTGATGCCGATACTGAGGGACATCATCGACTCATTTTTGTCTGCAGATCCGAACCCGGGACATCTGGCGCTGGCCCATCTCGAACAGATGGGTAAAATGGATGTGGTCATTACACAAAACGTTGATGATCTGCATACGGAAGCTGGCAGCACAAAGGTCATCGAAGTTCATGGAAATCTGTTCAGAATGAAATGTTTGTCCTGTGCTGCGATTCAGAAACTTCACAGGAAATCATTTCTCGAAGGCTTTAAGGCCAACTTTAAAAGTTTGAAAACCCTCAGCCTGCATAATCTAATAACGATCGGTCCCAAATGCGAGCGATGCGGACAGGTGATGCGCCCGGATGTGGTTATGTTTGGAGAAATTGTGCAAGGTTTGTCCGAATCATTTCAACTTGTCCGAAACTGTGATGCCATGCTCGTATTAGGAACATCCGGTGTTGTCTATCCTGTTGCTGATTTTCCGGTACAGGCAAAAGACAACGGGGCCAGGATTATCGTTGTCAATCCGACTGAGAACGCTTTTGCCCAGGTATCCAGTGTCTATATTCCTTTGCAGACCGGAATTGCACTACCCAAAATCTTAGAACAGATGCAGCAACCGGTCTGACAATTCGAATCTGCAGCGTCCGGTCTTTTTTATGGGACTTGAATTTTAAGTGCCTCCGGAAGTACGATGGCAATAAATTTTGTGAAGTACCTGATGACGTGTGTTAAGGCCGCTTCTGTTTTTGAAATTAAATATTGCTTTAAGTTTAAATAGGCGATATGTTTACCGGATGACAGCAGTTTTCACTATATTTTAAGCGTAGCTTGTTGGGAGCGTCGTTATTGATTCTGGGTGGTGCTGCGGCAGGGAATTGAAAAAAAACCAACTATTTGGATCGGTATCTGGTCGTCACCAGATAAGAACTGGAGGAAAAATATTAAGGTGTTAATCTGGAGTTAAAGGGATGAGCAAGAAAAACCAAGTAAAAAAGCTTATTGATGACCTAGTCCAGGATGGACTGGATTTCGCAGATTTGACCCAAACGACACTGACGAAGATGGATGGGTTGCAGGACGTCAGTAAGACGACGATTAAGAGAGCGAAAAAAGAGTATAAACAGGAAAAAATTGTAAACAAGCGCGACTATAAAGAGCAGAGTATCAAACGAAAAATATACAGATATCTGGATAGAAAGCCGAAATCGTCACTGGCCGATTTACGGGAAGCATTGCCGGGCATTCAACCATCAAAAGTCAGTGAGTATCATCTCTACTGGAAAAAAAAGCAGAGCAAAGCATTTCAGAAAGACGTTCCCAAGAAGAGCGTGGTGAGTCCCAGAAAACTGAAAGAGATGATTTTCAAATATCTTGATAATGACAACAACGCTACGGTGGAAACATTGTATCAGCAGTTCCCGGATGCCAAGCAGAGTTCTATTAACAGCTATTTTGCAGGCTGGAAGCGAAAACAGAAGAATATTGACAGGACACTGAAAGGCGGGTTGTATGAGGTGATTTTCAAGTTTCTGGATCGCAAACCGGAATCCACCATCGACGACATTAAAGTCGCATTCTCGGATGTCCCGATCAAATCCATTGAAATATATCATAATCTCTGGTTGAAAGAACGCGAAGAAAACAGGGCGAAATCCGTATCGATCAATGACATTGTGCAGGTATTCATCGGGTCAGACCCGGCCGAGGATTTATCGGGTAAATCGAAAAAGTCCGCTGAAACTTCGTCTCAGAAGGCAGACGAAGTACCCAGGAGAAAACGTGGCAGGCCTCCACGTGTTGCTGACAAAGCGCATCGTTCAGCGGTGATTGAATACGATCCGGGCGACGGCCGGCAGAAAAACCCCCTTCATAGTACCGCCGAGGTTGCAGGCAGGGGTCTGCCAAATGATGCCGATAGGCTCGGCATAAGTAAAAGCGAACGCAAACTGATTCAGAAACTGCAAAGCTCGATCGAAACGAACAACTCAGCCATTGATGAACTGGAAAAAGAGTATCAACGGTTGTTGCAAAAGCAGTCCGGCGTCATTAAGGAATTAGAAATGATGCGTTCCGACCAGATTTTAGAGATTAAGAATTTTATCATCACCTATTTTAAAGGACTGCAAAGCGTTTGAGACCGGTATCGATCGGTTTCAGAAAATTCTGGTCCCCCCCTGTCATTCTGTTCCCACCGTTAATCATTGAATAGCGCTGACCGGAGATCCCATTCATCAGGGGTTTCTGTCAGGGTTGCCAGCATTAAACCCGCAATTTTACATGTCGCCGGATGGTTTTGAGTACATGTTTTGCATTTTGATATCCGGACGTGTTCACCACCCGACATTTTTCAACTAGTCTAAAGTGTTCTCTTCACGGAAGAAGCAAAAAGAGGATCCCATTGAAGAAGAAAGAAATGACTCAGGCAGAGCAGATCGCTGCTTTACGAAAGGAACTGTACAAGGAAAAAGACCAGATCCAGTTCTTCATGAAAAGGCAGCAAGAGTGGACTCAGTTTATTGAATCCATCAACCCGACCATTGAAGTCCTGGGAAAAAAAATCAAAACCCTTCAAAATGATCTGCATCTCAAAAACCAGGAGCTGACAAATGTTCTGCAGAGCCTTTCGAATGGGCTGATCGTCACCGATCTGCAGGCCAGAGTCGTGACGTTTAACCGCGCGGCGGTCGCAATTACAGGGATCGACAAGGAATCGGCGATGGGTCAGAAGATCAATGAACTTCTGAAGAAACCGATTTTACCTGAAGAACTGGATGAAGACGCATTTGATATGATCAGCGATGATTATCATCAGCAATTTGTTTTTACCAGGGCAGATAATTCGGAAATCATCATCGACAGTTCAACAACCTTGATGGAATCTGATGCGAATGAGAAACAGGGCATTATTATTAACCTGATAGATATCACTCAACTGAGAAAACTGGAGGAGGAAGCTGAACGGAAAAACAGATTGACTGCCATGGGGGAGATCTCCATGCAGGTTGCTCATGAAATCCGGAATCCACTTGGCAGTATTGAATTGTTTCTTTCGATGATGAAAATGGATACCGCGGAAGATTCCAGTGAGATGGAGTTGATAGACCATATCACGTCTGCTACCCGGAGTATGAACCACATTATTTCCAATCTATTGGAATATACAAAACCGCGTCCTGTTGTGCTGGAAAGATTGGATGTGCATTCACTACTCAACCAGTTCGTTGATTTTGCCCGTTTTTCGGCTCTGCAGCAGGAAATTGATGTGGTTGTTGAAATGAATGCCACCCGATCCGAGATTCGAGGGAATCGAGAACTTCTGAAACAGGTTTTTCACAATCTGTTTGTCAATGCCTGTCAGGCGATGCCGGAAGGCGGAAAGCTTCATATATCCACCGAAAATAGAATCGAAGACGATCCCGTCATTCTGGAAAGATTTAATAATAACTTTATTTTGAAGAACCGGCCGCTGGAACTGGTGGAGGTATCATTCAAAGATACGGGCAAAGGGATGACGGATGAAGTCAAAAAGAAATTGTTTGATCCCTTTTTTACAACCAGAGAGCAAGGTACAGGTCTTGGTATGTCAATTGCTCATAAGACAATGGCTTCTCACGGCGGTACCATCCTCGTTGAGTCTGGACTGAACAAAGGGACAAAAATAGCGCTTCTATTTTCTCAATTTAAGGCAGATTAGCCGAACCAGGAAATTAACCGATACAGGTACGGATCATCCTTCCGGTTGACTATTTTCGGTCGGGTCTCCGCTCAAACAACTCCCGCCATTTCTCATAGTCCAGTCCCATTTTCTTGGCTTTCTGCATCCGGTAAATCGTCAAATAACGCTTACTCAAAGCATAGGAAAGGACGGAAAAGGGAATCGCGTAAAAGAGACAGCCAATCAGCATGGGATAGCCAAGATCAACCAGCAGGAATCGCGTACCGTTGGCAATGATTTCAATACCGCTGTACTGCTGGGTATCAATCGCCTGGCTCAGTTGATGATTAAAGGCTGCGTAGCTCAGATCCAATGGACCAGCATGAATTCCGCTGATCGATAGGAATGTGTAACCGGTTACGAGAAATCCATAGTAGAGGAAAAACATCGTAAATGGATTACTGATCCAGACCAAGGCGGTACTGACCAGGAGATCGAATCTCAGTTTCAGAAAATATCTGAACCCCAGCCAGATTATGAATACAATCCACATCTGAAGCCCTACCGTTGGTGTCAGACCGACAAACATGCCAATCGCAGCCCCCAGCGCAGTTTCATGGATGGGAGAGACACTTTCAACCAGGGGCTGAATAAGATGCTGATAAATTCGCGTCTTAATAGCCTGTATAATCGATCTCATTGAAAAATTTAATCTGGAAAAGCCAATGTTTCAGAAAGGGCTGGAAAGGCTGTAACAATGTTGATTTGGGAACCGTTACCCTATTGTCTCAATCTTTAATAGAGCGTGTCAATGGCGTGGTGGGTCCTTTTCTGCCTGGCCCCCCATTTCAAATAGACCGTTGCGATATCAGGGAGAGTTGTCTGAGTGAGGGGGGTGTGGTGTTTTCTGAGCTGGAAACATCGATCTCCGGCAATGTCAGGGGAGCATCTGTGTCAGGTGTTTGCTGATACCCAGGGCGAATAAAAAAAATGTAATCGTAATGCTGAGCACCGTAAAAAAGAGCAGTGCTTCTCCGCTGCGGATACTCAGAAAAACGGTTCTCATGGAAAACTGATCTGATTTTGTGGCCATTCCGGGCTGAACTTCAGTAGACCGACTTTTAGCTACTATCTGCAGCAACCCGACAAGTGCCATGCTTGTAAACAAAAAACCTACCCAGGAATCAGCAATAAATTCCATTTTTCTCCTCGTTTTGTCATTATATTCGCAGGGGTTCCTTTTTTTCTTTCTGACAGGGGTAGAGATCAAATATCGATTCCCCTGTTTGTCTCCTGCCTTTTTGAAATGTCATCCATATCACCCATGCAAACATCTTTCCAATTCATGCGAATACTCTCTTTTTAGATGCTTCCGGCCTTTTGGTTCAGTATAACATGTCCTGATCCTGTCAGAAAACCCAGAAGTCAGATTGTCAATCCGTCGATATTGATTTTGTTAAGCGTTCTGCTGCCGGTATTTATTTAAGTTTTAATAAAAACCCCTTTACCCTGATGAAGTAATTGGTATAATCTCTATGGCAGAGCCGGAATAAAAGTCTGTAGACACCCGTCCGCTATCTCGATGGATTGGTTTTATCCAGCAGGCAGTTATTGGCATGCCATGCTTAAAAAATTGAAATATTAAAGTAATTTTACGATGAAACCCCCATCCGGGAATCGACTGGATGGGGTGCGTGCATGGTTTTTTTGAATTGCGAATACAAGTCGACCAACTTCTTTCAAAGGTGAACCATGAGAAAAGCCATATCTCTGATTGTGATTTGTTTATTTATCATTTGGTGTAACATGATCGCGTTTGGTTTTGATGAAAAAGATTTGCGAAAACTGAAAGAGACAAAAAAGTGCACAGGGGGGACATTTTCAAGCTGTGATCTGGAAAAGGCCAACCTGGTCGATCTTGATCTGTCAAAAGCTAATCTGTCCGGTGCCAATCTCAAGGGTGCTACGATTGAAAACACCAATTTGTCGAATTCAAATCTGGCAGGGGCAGATCTCTCGGGTTCAAAACTCAGACTGGTCGATTTTTCCGGGGCAAAACTGAACGAATTGAACATGCAGGGAAGCAATTTGCTGTTCGTTGATTTTTCAGGCGCAAATCTTGAGGAAGCCTTTTTCCAAGGCGCAAAGATGAAAGGGGTTTCATTCAGGCAGTCGAATCTGACAGATGTCGTTTTGGATGATATTGATTTGAAACTGGTTGATTTCTCCGGTGCAACCGGGGTTTCTCAGAATCCCTGTGCAAAGGGATCATTGGGAAAATGCCTGGTACAGTAAACATCAATCATATCACTGGTACGGAAAACGACGGATCCTTCTGGTGGGGGATGCTCCGGCCGGGCCGGACACTGATAAAGAAAAAGGACTGAAAAGGCAGCGGGTTAGATTCTATCAGCGGGAAAACAGGAAATTCTGCATGGCCTGGCCGGCATGTTTGTCATGGCATTTTCCAAATGTTTCGCGAATACAGGCTTCAAAAATTGAGTCGCGGTTATTGAAGATCTTGACACCGTCCACATTGATAAAAATGTTGCTTAGAATCGCTTGATTATATCTTGTTTTTACCTCGGGTGATCTTTCGATAGCTTCAAAAACGATCTTATGGACATAAATCAGAATCAGCGAATTCTGGGATTTTTGTCTTTTAGGATTGTTTTTGCAGATCAAGTCCTTATACTCACAAAGATCAAGGGCCTCGTCCAGCGACAGTGAGGACGGTAGAAAGAGGAACCGATCCTGCAAATGTCCATGCCAGATCTGGGAAACCAGATTCCGCAGACCTTCGATTCCTTTAACTTCCAATTTCCGGATTTCGACAGGCGTTTTTGAAACCGGTATGCCGGCCAAAGCCTTGGTAAAACGTTCGGCAATCAGAATAAATGCATTATAAATGTTTCGTTCTGTATGATCCTTTGCACCGGATGTGATATCCAGACAATAGCTGCCCTTTGTGAACTGATAAACCCCATATCGTTTCTGAAAAAACGTTGAAACCAGTGCCTGATTGATCTCTTTTTCTCTGGAAATGATCTCCGAGAGAAATTGATTGGCCCGGGAGAGCATTTTCTTCTCTTCTTCGAACATCGGTATGTATTTGCTCTTCAATAATACTCGGGTCGAAGGCAACGCCTTGGACATGGCAACCTTTTCCAGATTTTCTTCCTGGGAGACCAGATAGCTGAGGTCTTCAAGCTCACCCTTTTTTTCCTGCTCGATAGCTTCCAGGCCCTGCGTAAAATTGACCAGTTCCTTGGAAACTTCGTTGATCCGATGGCGTTTGTTTCCTTGATCAAACAGGGAATTGTAATCCGATATGCCTTCAAGGTTGGCATCTGTTGTGATGGTTGTGAACTGATTGACCGATTCAAGGAGCTTGGCCCGCAAGTCCCGCAATTCCTCTTTTATCTCCTTGGGAATCTTCTCCGACTTTCGTTCCAATGCATCGATTTCATTTCTGCAATCTGGATTATCGGCTATCATTCTTGAGATCTGAATGCGCAGATCGTTTTTTGCCTTTTCCAATTTACAGGCGACAAGTTCCTCTTGTTGTTTGAACAGCAGATTCTGTAAATGACTCAACTGCTGATAGGTTGGATGCAGTTGACGAACCAGTGTACACAGCGTGTCGGTTTCCTGCTGGTAATAAGTGAGGTAGTCAGAGAGATCCGCTTTGTCCCTTTTTTTATCTTGAAAAAGGCCTTTGACAGGTATCTTGCTCAATTCAATCAGAGTGGCCTTAATTTTCTGCGTTAACCGGTGGATCTCCTGTTGTGCCTGTTTTTCCTTAATTTCGTCATACCTGAAGTTCTCAAAACCAGCAATCTTATCCTGGATTGCCGCTTTTTCCAGGGAAAAGAAATCGGCTGTCTGTTCTTTCACTTCCTGAAACGCTGTTTTGTTTCTATGGACCCAGAGCGTTCGAAGAAACAGATTTGCATATGAGAGGTTTTTTTTGAAGTAATTGATGGCGGAGTTATACAACTTTAAATAGGCGTTGAATACAGGGGAGGTCTCAGTGAGCCGGGTTTTATGCTGGGTGAGAATGTCCCGTTTCATCATTTCCAGCTGATCAGGCATTTTAGATAGGACAGTGCTGAGTTCTTCGTCTGAATATGCCTGCCCAAGGAGTTCTTCAAGATCCAACTTGTACTGATCATATTTGGCCTTGACCTCCATGTATTCTCTACCAAGTGTGTCAATATTCTCCTGTTTTTCCTTGAGATGTTGATGGTAAAGTGCGGTGATCCTTTCCAGGAGCAATTTATATGCAGCTTCCTTATTTGACGGCGTTTCCAGAAAAGCCAATTCTTTCTTCAGCTGTGCGATTTTTTCGTCGGCAATAAATGTCAATTCCGATAATGTGTGTTTGAACTGATGGTGAAAGGTCTTATTGAGTTCCAGGGCCTTTTGATGACATTTCTGCGTAAACTCACGCATAAACTTTATAAATCGCAGTTCCTCTTCCTCATCTTTAAACCCCAGGGTTATTGGGTCCAGTGCTTTCAGCAACGAAACGGCTGGATAGGAGGCCAGCTGGAAGTTTTTAAGTTGTGCGCTCCCATTGCTGTAAACGATCAGGTCGGGGTTGTAGGTTCTATCCTCTGCATATGGCTTGATGTGCTTGTTGTAGAAAAGTACTTTTTCGATCCCGATGAGTGTGCTCCCGATCAGGTCTCTTTTTTCAAAGAATGCGTAGTTTTCAGCGATAAATGTCTTGGTCTGGTCATCAAGCCTGAGATCTTCGCTATCTTCCGAAACAGTTGTCTGCTTTGGAAACGTCTCATCGGAATCAGAAACGGTTTCGCATTCCAGATCATCCTCAAGTTTCTGGTAGATGTTCAACTTGAAGAAGTCATCCATATATCGAATCAACCCTTCCAATTCCTTGATAATATCTATCAGATGCTGAGGCGTGATTTCAGCCGGATTCTCCAGTTTGACCAGTATTTTTACGGCTTTCGTCAGTCGGGTAAAATTGTGCTCGGTAAAATTGGGTGTCTTTGAAATATCGATGATTTCTGCAAGGGATTTCTGTATGCTTCGTATCCAGTTGTAGGCCTCTGCCTGGATATCCACTGGATTTCTGACATCTTCCGGTTTAAATCCAAGACAGTGTATATCAAAGGGGAGAAAACCGAGAAGATTCATGCTGGCCAGCACCAAATGGGATATCAGGTCTCCGGCAACAATATTTCGGGTCCCCAGTAGTCCGTACTCCCCCCGTGCATTCAATATATTGCGGGCCTTTTCACATTCCGTATACCGGGTTCCGAAAGTGGTCTGAATCAGCTCAAAGTTTGAAGCGCCACGGTTAAAGGGGACTACCTTGTGAATCTGAGCCGTAAGATCCCCTTTTTTCAAGCTGAGCCTTTTAAAACGTCCGACATGATACTCTTCATCGGTAACATCCCGGGTCAAAAGCATTTGTTGCGTATCAAGATTGATCTCGATTTGGGAAATCTCTCCGGGGCTGACATCGATCTGCTTTTTGTTGATCCTGAATTTGAATGAATCAATGTCATCAATACCAATCATCTTCAATGCCACATCGTGGGTTATCAGCTTGGATGCGGCAATAAATTCTCCTTTATATGAGATTCCCAAAAAAGACTTGGATTGGGTGCTGCCCAGTTTGAAACGATGAATATCCTTCCATTTCAGGAAAATTTTGTTCTTGGAACGGAATAACTCACCGGAGGGGGATTTCGATTTACTGAAGAACTGCTGCACAGATTTCAGCTGACCAAATGCGCTCTTGATCACTTTTATCTGGCCCTGTCTATTGACATTAAAATGAATATCAGAAAAAAAAGGCCGTTCGAGCAGTACCGGATCTTTTGCATTTTTTTCCAGATTTTCCAGGTCTGAAATTTTCTTCAGTGTTTTCCAGGGCTTGGGCTGTCGGTCGTCAAAAACGTCAACACTACGCTCGATATTGTCAACGATGGAAGCCTTCAGAAAATCCGTCAGATATTCAGCCAGTTCGTCACTGGAGAGGTGCGTGACCACCATTGGGTCAAATAGATACCGGTGTTTAAGGTTGAAAATAATATCAAAGTAATTATGAATGTTTTTGACCTGGAGATTTTCCAAGACATAGCCGAGGACATCATTGGTTGTTTCCAGGAGCAGGTCTTTAATAAACGCATATGTTTTTTCGTCGATGTTCTGGCTGAAAGGGACAATGTGGGT